>LZQR01000001.1_pt1 | contig 108416 bp, 137 predicted proteins | sample 768601 | NCBI WGS metagenome assembly LZQR01 (sample SAMN05207299, study PRJNA324521) | oil field metagenome | isolation source: sample BH-FW-24 from oil reservoir | place: India: Bombay High | collected 2015-12-04
CGGCGAACCCGTGGCCGGTCTGGCCGCGCCGCTTCAGGGCGTTGCCGCTGCGTGCTGGTGTGTGCTCGCGATCACGCTCGGCCTGTTGCTCGGCGATCCAGGCGAGGGCGCCGCCCAGGCGCTTGTTCTCGACGATCTCCGGCCGGACCACGCGCTGCAGTGTGTCTAACCGGGTTTAGGGCAGGGCGACCGCGCCGTGCTCGATCACAAGACGGCCGTCGGGATAATCGCAGATCGTCACTGTGCGCCCGGCGATGCGTCTGGCGTAGGCGCTCGGCTCGAGATTGAACCGAACCTTGTCGTACTGGACGCTGAGCGCGCGCGAGACCACCCGCTCGCTCTTCACGCAGAACGCTTGGTCGAGATCTTCGTGGACCGCCACGGGACGGTGCGCGTCGACGGACGAGCGCGGCGCGACGGCGAACTTCTCATTATGGACGTGGCGGTATCGCTCAGCGAACGCGTTCGCCGCGGCGATGTCGCAGACGCCGGCGAGCCGCAGCTCCTTCACCAGCCGGTCCTGGAGCGTGCCCGTTCGCCTGTTCCACACGGCCTTGGCCTGCGGACGGTTCGCGCAGATGATGTCGATGTTGAGCTCGCTCAGAGCCCGGCCGAACTGGGTGAGGTTCGTCCCGCCGGTCTCGCTCTCCTTAGCGCTTCTGAAGATGGAGTACTTGTCGGAGTAGAAGGCGAGGGGCTTGCCGTACCGGCCCACATAGCGCTTGGCCGCGATCATGTAGTCGAACGTGCTCTCGCTTGGACAGAAGTGGAGATCGACCAGCCGGCCCGTCGCATTGTCGATGAACACCAGAAGGCTGCACATGAGGCCGCGGTCCTCGAACCAGGCGTGCAGAGATCCGTCGATCTGGATGAGCTCGCCGAACCGCTCCCGGCGCGGCCGAAGCTGATGCACGGTCTTTCGTCGCGCGCGGGGGTCCAGTAGCCGGCCTCGGTCATCCACTGGCGCACGGTCTCGCGCGACACAGAGATCCCATGGCGCTCGACGAGCTTCTCGGCGGCTAGCGTCGGCCCGAAGTCGCCATAGTGCGCGCCGATGATCGAGAGCACGCCGTCTTTGTAGTCGGCCGGATAGGCCCGGTTCGAAGGCGCGCCGCGCCGGGCCGAGCGAAGGGTGATGGCGCCGCCGCCGCGATAGGCCGCCTGCAGCCGGCGCACATGCCGTCTCGACAAGTCCAGAAGAGCGGCGTCGTCGTGAGAGGTCAGTCTTCCGTCGGCGAGCTTCTCGAGAACAGCGGCGCGATCGAGCTTTTTCCTGCTCATGTCGAAAACATCCCGCATCGATCCGCTCCTCCCATGATGAGACGAGCTTGACCGGAGTCGCGGACATTTCTATCTGGCTCAAAGCGGACATTGCTAAATTGCCCCTACACCGGCCCGTACTATAATATACATTATGAGAAATCGGGGAAATATTTAATAAGGCTTTCATTTTTACATGAATCGCCAAGGCTTCAATTTTCAAAGTCAAAGTTGGTTTCTTCAGGATTGAATTTTCAATCATGAAAGTCTCTTGGAGGACCGCATGTCTGCTTCTGTCGTTTCGATAAACAATGGCGTGACCGCTGATGAAGTTACGCTGGTTGCCGGCGAGTCAGCCCAGCTGCTGGCCCATGTCCTCAAGCGCTATATGCCGATCAGCCATGCGGCAGCGACTGCGCGCAGGCTTGTGCTGTCAAAGCGCGGCCTTTCAGGCGTCCTTAAGGCCGCGCTGGATCCGAATGAAGATCTGATGGTGCCTGCCGCTGCGATCGAGGATCTGAAGCTTATTCAGGAGGCTTCAGAAGTCCTGGTGTCCGAGCAGATTCATGAGCGCGATCTGATGTCGAGCTATAGCCTCGTGCGCGATTATTTCGTCACCAAACTGCGCGGGCGCTCCAAGGAGCAACTGCGGGTGCTGCACCTGGACAAGAAGAACCGCCTGATCTGCGATCAGGTTTTCGATGGAACCGTTGATTTTTGCACGGTTTACCCCCGCGAAATCGCGCAACGCGCTTTGAATGTCGGCGCTGTAGCGGTCTGCTTCGGTCACAATCATCCAGCTGGCGATCCAAGACCATCTGCCGGCGACATCAATTACACCAATACGCTGATCGACACGCTCAAGCCGTTGGGGATCACTGTACATGACCACCTCGTCATCGGTTTGAACGATGTGAGCTCGATGAAAAGCCTCGGGCTTATCTAAGAGCGCGTCCAAGGCCGGCCGCGCTGAAAGCAAAAGGGTTGGGACCTCCTGTCAGACACAGGAGGAAAGAATGTCCGACCCGACATCATCACCAGACAACAACAATGATCTCCCCTCGCCGCTGGTTGAAATGGCACAAGGCGATGAAGGCTTTCTCGTATGGTTACAGGGCCTGGATGAGCTCGTCAGAGAGGCGGCGTCGATCGGCTTGCGATCAATTGATCGCGCCGAGCTGCTGGCTCTCTATCAGCATCATTGTAACCCTTATGACGCCTTGGATGCGATCACCGAGAAAGATCCCATATTGGCCAAAATGCGCCAAGGATGATCGTTTCTTTTGGTTCGATTTCACGATTATGTTCCATTTGGATCATTGGTGTGCTATTGATGCATTCAAGGAGACCGACCATGCAGTTAGAACTCGTCAGAAGCGCATCTGAAGCTAAGACGCCGATCACCGAAGATCATGGAATGATCCCTGTTGATGAGGCTCGTGCTATGGCTGAGGCCTCAGTCCGTCTCTTTGATCACTGGAATCTAAAAACCGATCAGCGCTCGAAGGTGCTGGGCGGTGTTTCCAAGACGACCTTGAACCGTTGGCGTCAAGGCGTCATTGGCGTGATCAGCGCCGATCTGGCAACGCGCCTGTCATTATTGATGGGTATGCACAAGGCTTTACGCTTGATCTTCATCGACAAGGAGCGCGCGTACTCCTGGATCACAACGCCCAATGACGATCTTAACGGGATCGCGCCTATCGACTACATGGCCCGCGGCGACATCATGAGCCTCTATCAGGTTCGGGCATACTTGGACGCGGCACGCGGACGATGACCAGCAGCGATATGCCCGACTTGCGGCTGATCCAATGGGATCGAGCCCATCGCATCATTTCGTCGCGATACCCCCCAATCAGCCTCTTTGAGGACATAGCTGATCCGACGAAGTGGGATCTTGTCGCCAGGGGTGAAAGTCGCACAAACAGCCGGTATTCGGAATCAATCGGCTCGCTGTCCATGGTGCCAGTGAAACGCCGTGTGGCCGGTCCAGGGGCGAGTTATGTCATGGCTCCCTTCGTTCATGCCTCCCCTCTCCGCCCGGGCCGGTTTCATGACGGCAGTTTTGGCGCATTCTATGCTGCAGCCAGCTTTGAAACTGCCATAGCCGAAGTCGCTCACCACCACGCCCAGTTTTGTCGCGCTTCAAAGCAAGAGCCTGGATGGACCGGACAGTTTCGCGCGCTGGTCGGTCGTGTCGATCGGCACTTCCACGATCTTGATCGCCCTGGGTTCGAGGAATGCCTATCACCAGATGACTACGGTCCGTCTCAAGCGCTCGCGCGCCGCCTTCGTGACTCGGGGTCTGACGGCGTCCATTATCCCTCTGTCAGAGATCCTGGCGGGTTCTGTATCGCTGCGTTCTGGCCTGATGTTGTGTCCGTCCCGGTTCAAGCAGGCCACTATGCTTTCGAGTTTGATGGAGACCGGATCACTCACATCCGTGACGAAGCAACTGATGATGTCTATCGGCTCAAGGCTGGCTAAGTGCCCTTGCCTCAGGCTTCGTTTGTGAGAGTATACAGTGGTTGGTGCAGGACTTCCCTGCCGCCGACCCTCAAAGCGTACTGAACGAGATCTTGAAGCGCCGCCCTTATGGGTGGCGTTTCTTGTTTTCCGACCCTTCATAATTCCCCCTTTACGCGAATTGCATAACTGGTCATGGTTTTATCACAGTGTGGATAAACGGGGGACCAAATGTCTTCTCTGACCTTTACGCCTTTAGAGCAAAACATCCTCGCAGAGGTAAAGCCCAGGGCAAACGCCCTGCGTCTGATCAATGAGCGCTATCAGGGTACGGCCGATCGTCTTCAGGTGATTGCCGCCTCTCTGCGTGGGGGCTGGGATCGCGATAGTCTCGACTATGCCTACGCTATGACCGAGGAGGCTTATCAGTATCTGACAGGGCGCCCCCTGCCCTCCTGTTCCTCCTCGATCGATGCGGATCTTGTTGAAAGGTTCAGCAAGCTCGCCAGTGATCGGCTGGACGCCATGTATGGGGACTAGCTGTTTCTTATTTGTTCACGGTGTGGCCGGTGCGCACTGGTCTTTGGGGTGATAATCGCATATGGCTTAGAGTGTTCGTATTTCAGGAGGTTCCGTCATGACCTACACTTCATCTCGAGGCTTTGCGCCCCCTGGTAGCCGTGGCCTGCCAGGCGAGATCGGGACACGGCGGATCAACCCGGATCTGCCTTTGATAAGCACTGAGCAGCTTGTGCGCGGACTTTTGTTTTTTGTCCAAGCACTGGCTTCTGTGGCACTGATTGGCCTTTTTGCCATTCAAATCTATGGCATGCTCTTTTGGGACGCTTCAGGCCGACATTTGCCTTTGCTTGAAATCGTGTTTGGCGTGTATGTGCCCCTGATGGCAGTCACGTTTTTTCTTACCCGGCTCGTGCAGCGGAAGGCTGGGGTTGAAACGGATCCATCTTAGACTGTCGGCTGAGTAATTTGTCCCATCTGAATATGAGAACGCCGCCCTGTGGGCGGCGTTCTTTTTTATTGATCGTTCTGGAAGCGATTGAGGTGCCTGAGGTTACGGTCTTGTTCAGGTATCGCCTCTCCTCGATCGCCAAGGCTATCCAGACTGACTTGTGGCGCTCCGGCTGGCATCCCGCTGAAGAATTCTGACATCGAGGCCTCTGCATTTTCGTGGTTCTGTTCGCCTACTCCGAAGTAGGGATCGAGCAATGTCCCGTCCCGATCTTTTCTGACATCATGCACCAGCCCTCGCATGTCTCTGTACATAGGCGCTTCGTCTGGGAAGGCGTTATTGCCTTGGCCTTCCGCAATGCCCGTTTCGGCTTGCTGCCGGATGTCGCTCACTTGCCCCGTGATCTGGGATTGGACACCTGCGTCAACACCTAGTCCTTCTCCGTCATGATGGCTCCGCTCAAGATCATTATAGCTTTCTACGTCCCCGCGTAGACCCCGCGCATCGTCAAGGCTGATGCCTGACGCAATGTCTTCCCCTCCTGTGATCCCGGCCTGACCGGCCTCCCAGTGGGTCAGTTCACCGACCTTGGTCTGAGCGAAGTCCGCGACGAGATCGTCAAGAGCACCTGGATCATTCTGGTAGAGGCTCATCACGTCACCTTGCCAGCCTAGGTCGGTCGCTCGTCCCTCTTGCGCCATGCGCGCCTGGTAGTAGTCCAGGAACTCATCATCGAGCGGTCGTGTGTAATCGAGCGAGTTTGATTCATAGGCGCTCGCAAGCTCGCTAGCCTGCTGAGAACGCGAGAAGGCTAGGCTCGCCTGCTCTGAATAGCTCTCAGACGCGCGATAGGCTTCCTGGATGCTGCGAAGTTCGCTGTCTGTCTCGCTGCCGGTCTGATTCAGCTCCTGGCTCGTCATGGCGTTCTGGATAACGGCCATATGGCGGTCAAACTCGTTGCGTTCGCTCTCGCTCATGTTTTCCGTCAGTGAGGCACGGGTGGTCTCGTTATCCGTGATGGAATGTTCACTCTGGACACTGCCGCGCACACCCCCAAACAGTCTTCCGCCATTACCGAAGGCTCTCAACCCAACTTCGCCTTCCGCACCACCATAGGCTTCTAGGCGTCCTGAGCCTGAGTGCGCTCGGGTGTTTCCGACTTCCGAAGACACGCCCCTGTCTTGGGAATTCATCAAGGACTCGATATATCCGACAGATTCCCTGAGTTGAGCGTCTTCGGTCAGGCGTGTGCCGAACGCAGACGACAGCCCGCTTGAGTTCGTACTGCTGTAAGAAAGCAGGCTGTCTTCTGCGCGGGTATGCTGCTGGCTCGCGCTCTCCGAAAGGGTTTGCGCAAGGCTGGCTTGTTCGCCGGCCGTGCTTCGCAGCTCGCTTCCAATCCTCTCGCTCAAACCCAGATTCATATTCAGGTTTGAGCGCGCGTCGGCCGCATTATACGTCTGGGAATCATCCGGGTTTATGGTGAGGCGCCCGCCCTCGGCGGTATTCATCACCACCCGGCCGGTATCCTCGGTCATGCTGGTTGAGTTCTGATTCCCGAACATTTGATCGAACCGATGAAGCTCGTAGCCCGTTGTCCCGAGGTTCATATTGCCCTGGGTCTCATCCCTCGCCGCTTCCGATGCCGCCGAGTTGACCGAGGCAAGCATGCTTTCAGATTGGGACGTCAGACGCATGGTCCCGTAGGCGAGCGCGGTAGCGATCACCGGAATCAGGCTCGTCGCATAGCCCGCGATCGAGGCGATGTCTGCGTTTGCTGATGCAAGGTTTGAGAGGTTCGCGGCCGTGATCGGATGCGCGGCGCCGTCAACGGCGGCCGCTTGGCTCGAAATGATCGCCGCGTGCATCATGATCTTGTTCAGAACAACATAGAGCGGTCCCCAAGCCTGAAGGATCAGGAAGCCCGTCAGGTATTGCTTGATCAGCTGTATCCCCATGCCCGGGAGAAAGAAGAACGGCGCCAGGATCGGGAACATCGAATAGAACAGGATCTCGAGGACCATCTTCAGGATCGGAACCCATTTCTGGCTCAAGCGAGCCGAGAGCATGTTCTGGTTCCGCGTCTGAAGTTCTGCGCGCGTCGTCGAATAGCTTGAGGGAGAGGCCCCGGTCGAAACCCGGAAGTCCTGCACGCTATCTCTCACCGCATTGACCATCATCGCTTGCATGAAGGTTTCCGTAGCGTCCTGCGAGTTGTTGATCAGGAGTTGTTGCGCGCCGGCGAGATCCGCCATCACGGCCGTTTCGAGAACCGTGTTGCTGAAGTTGTTTTGCAGCCGTTGGGTGAATGAAGGAATCGCGGCCGTGGCGGCCTGGTTCGCGATCGTTGAAAGCTGTGACGCCATATCCGTACAGCTGATCACGGTGTCACCCCAGGTGCCCGCGCGGCCCGGATTCGGCGGATTCTCGGTCGTGATGAACGCGAGAATATCATCAGAGTTCATCAGATCGGTGATCGTGTATTGCTCATCCAGCAGCTCATACATGACGCAGTTGTTCATATAAGACCGGATATACTTGATCTGGCTCTCGTTCGGCGCGCGCACATTGTTGAGCTCAGTGAAGATCCGTGACGCATAGATCATCCCGTTCTCGGAGTACCGGGCCACTTCGGGATCTCCGAAGCTCGTTTCCATTTCACGGATCATCCAGTCACCCGCTTGCGAGGTGACCGAGAACAGAAAACCAAGCCCAAGCGGCACATTGGCGACCGCCACGGGCGTGCCCGTGGATAGCCTGTCGCTGATGTGGACTGTGGTCTTGGGAATGAAGAGAAGCCCCTGGATCACCGCGATCGTGATCACCCATTGGATGATCGACTTGATGTCCATCTTGAAGGCGGTTTGGAAGATCAGCATCACCAGCCCCAGGAGCATGATGACCCGTATGAACGAGCCGAAGGCGCTCGTTCCCATCATGATGGCGATGGAATTGAAAATGCTGACGTAAATGTCCTGGCCGCCGTAGACTACTGCATCCATGATCAGTCCACCCATGCCGCGTTAGCAAATTGCTGGGCGAACCGGTTCTCAAGCCGGTAGGACATGATCTGCTCAAGCTGGCGGTACTGATCGATCACGCCCTGGTCGAGATTATGCCGGCTCGCGAATGAGCGGCGACGTTCCGCAACCGTGTCGATCACCCGATGGACGCAGCGCGCCATTGCTCGTATTCCTCAGCGGCCGCCGCCATTTCGATTTCAGAACGAGAGCTGACGGCCTCGTCCATGACCCGCGACAGGAATTCGCTCGCAAGATCTAGCGAGATATATTCCGCCAGCATGGCGACGTCTGTCTGGCCGCCAATATCTGAGTAGGCGTTAGCGACGGACAGGATCTTATAGACCGGCAGGGACGTGGAGTTCACAAAAGCGATCTCTTCTTCGGTCAGAGGTTGCCGGTTTTCGATTTTGCTCAGGATTCCCGAGAGAAGGTCCGCAGTCCGGGTCAGGAAGGCCGCGCTGCGATCGATCTCGATGTTCTGGCTGGTCATGTTCAGACACAGATTGGCGTCGTCGCACTCTAGCCCTTGGAACTCTCCGCCCTCGAGGAGGACTTCGAGAATTTCGTCACTGCTTCCTCGCGGTCTCTCATAGATGAAGGTCGGTTCTTCAGTGCCGGCCGGTTGGCGGATTACGAGTGTCCCGGTCATGGACATCATGAACTCTGCTCGCGCGACCGCGGCTGCATTATTCGGATCGAAAAAGCCGAGATTCCTGATCGCTTCCCAAGCGATGTTCTTGTTGACCGGGGTTCGGCTGGCTGCATCTGGCATGGTGCTGTTCAGATCCGATGCATCGCTTCCGCACGCATTGCGCGAGCGCACATAGTCAGCGAACCGGCCGGAGCTGGCGCCGGTCATCGAACAGATCGTTTTCTCGATCTCATTCACGCGCGGCCAAACAGCGCCCAGGGCCAGCTGTGAAGCCTCACAGGACTGGATGTTCATGTTGTTGATCCGCTGCGCCCAGTCTTGCATTTCGACAAGAGTCTCTTCGCATTGAGGGCAAACGGTTTTCAGGGCCAGGTTGAAGGCGATGCCTTGCGCATTGCTCATCATCGCGCGCAATGAGGCGACCAGCTGTTCGCTGTCAACAAACCCGAACCCGCCCGTGAAGATGTCGATGCCGCCGCAGCCGCGCGCACCGAGGGAGCCGTGGCCGTGAAGGCTGAAGCGTGTTCTGTTCTGCTCGATAAACCAGCGATCCGCCTGTGAAGTAGCCGCCTTGCTGGCCCATATAGGCTTGTGGCGGGGTCACATTGGAATGCTCGTTCACGTCTTCCCAGAAGTCGTTCAGCTGGTCATTGAGCTGTGCGTGAGCAGCGCCGGCCGTCGCCAGCCCAAGGGTGACGCTCACAAAGAGCGCGCGGAGTCCAAGGGTCTTCATTGTTCGCCCTCTCCTTCAATGTTGCTGACGATGCGGTGGATGCGGCTCGCAAGCTCATCTTGCGAAATCAGGCCGAACGAGACCCAGTGATGCTCGTTGGTGAAGGTATCCAGGAGCATGACGGCCGGGACGACCGCGCTCTCCCCTTCAAGCAGTCGCTCGAATTGACCTTGATTGATCCGATAGTCCTGGAAGACTTCATTAGGTCCACCATCAACGCTCACGGCCTGAATCGTGATCGAGTTGCGTTGAGCAAAGTCGGCCAGGACAGGGTTGAAACGGTGGCAGTACGGGCAGTCCGATCGGAAGAAGTAGAAGATCCCGAACCGCTCCCCAATCCCGTCTAACGTGGCCTCGATATTGACCTGACGCACATCATCCCATTGGTGACGGCCGTACTGTGTGACCGGGAATTGAACCGTGTAGTCGAGCGACGGCACATTCCAGAGCGTTTCCTGCCAGATCCGGGAGAAGCGATCCGCATTCTCGGTGGCCTGCCATTGCATGCGCAAATAGGTCTCGATCCGCTCCGGGGTCGGATCGTAGGCCGCAATGAGACGCGCATTCTCGAGGCGTTCCATGAAGGCGCGAGCCTCGGCCGCAAGTGCGGCTTCCGCGTCTGCCGGGGGTGATGCAGGCGCGGCCGTCTCTGCGGCTTCCGGCTCTTCATCTTCCTCCTGGGGAGGCTCGCAGTAGAACCAACGGCCTAGATTGCGCTCGGCGCAATAGAAGTCGTCGCCCAGCTGTTGGGCTCGCGCCTGGCTAACCCCCAACATGGCAAGGCTCGTCAAAGCCAGCACCACAATGAGCGCCAGCTTGAGAGGCGATGAACGTTTGTCACCCGTGCAGATCATTATCCGCCCGCTCCATTATTGTAGAAATTGTTCACGCGCTCTCTGATGCGCTCTTCCATCGAGCCTTCCCCTTCCGGGTTGAAGGACTCCATGAGTTGATCGGTCATTTCAGAGAAATCGACGTTGTCGAGATTGACCTGAGAGAACTGTTCCGGCGTCAGCCCTTCGCACATCGGCTCTTCGGGCGTCCCCCAGCTGATACCAAGCTGGTTGTGGCCCTCTTCATTGATGATGCGTGCGAGGACCGAGTTGAAGCAGCACGAGGTTCGGCGGCGCTTATTGCAGCCGAAAATGCCCCGCTTGGCGCAATACCAGCCACATCGACGCACAGATTCTCCTCACGCTTTGCCGCTAGGATCTGTTCGTCTTCGCTGCAGGACCCGCCAAGGATATTGAGGGCAATCCCGTCATCAGTGCAGCAATTCTTCCAGATGCCGGTCTTGTGGCACCGCAGACCCTGACCGCTCATCACGCGCAGGTTTTCAACCGTGTCGCCAATGCTCTCATGGGCCTGGAACAGGGCGGCGAGCTTGGCGAGCGCTTCAGGCATTTGCTGCGCCGAGTTTTCACGATCGACCGAATAACAGGTGCCGGCGAAACAGCTGATGTCTGACTGGCAGTACTCTTGGGAGGACTCGCTCGTGACTTCGCTTACGCACTCATATTGAAGCTGTTTTGAGCGGCACTCGTCATCAAGGCACGTTTCATCGACCAAGCTACAATTGGGATCTGGATTGCAGTCTGTGACCGTCTCTCCGACCCCCGGACAGACATATCGCGTCTCTTCTCGCCAGCAATCATCATAGACCTCCACACCATCAATGATGCGTGTTTCCGGGCCTTCAACGCAGTAGACGCCTTCGACTTCGCACCCGAGCTCCGGATCCAATTGCGGACACCCCTGCTCCCTCCAGCTGGGTTGGCCGACTTCATCAATGACATCAATCGGAGGCGGCCCGGCCGGGTTCTCGCAGCGGTAGTCCTCAGCACGGCCGACGCAGCCGGCAGGATCGCCAGGACAGATGTAGGATTGCTCATAGCGGATGCAGCTTCCGTTATAGGTGTCCACGCATCTGTTACCCGTGCGCTGACAGCCAGAAGGCGCCGTGCAGGTGTCTACAGGAGAATAGGACGGGCAGCGGTATTCATGCTGGCGCTCGACACACTGGCCATTCTGATAGCGGACACAGGTCGTTGAGACCGCCTCACAATTGCCGGACGGGGAACAATTGTCCCAGTTTCGACGAGACTCACAGGAATACGTCACTCGCTCGCGAATGCAGCGCCCGTTATGGCGCTCCACACAGGTTGATCCCTGTTGGGTGCAATTGCTCTGAGGCTGGCATTCATTGAAGCTTGAAGAGCTCTCACATGAATAGCTCACCCGTTCACGGATACAGGCCCCATTGCGGCGTTCAAGGCAGGTCGTCCCTGTCTGAGAACAATTGCCCGGCGCATTACAGTTATCAAAACTCGAGGAGCTTTCGCAGGTATAGTTTACCTGCTCTCGCACGCATGAACCGTTACGACGCTCAAGGCAGGTCGTTCCGCTTTGCCGGCAGTTGCTGGGCGCGTTGCAGTTGTCAAAGCTGGTGCTGCTCTGACAGCTATATGTCACTTCTTCGTTCGCGCAGCTGCCATCCGCATTACGCGAAAGGCAACGAGAACCAGTCTGTGAACAGTTTGAGGCTGGGTTGCAGGTGCTCGATGAGCTGGAACCATCAACGCAGCTGAAAACATTGTACCAGTTTCGCCCAGACTGCCTGTCTCTCACATAAGTGCAGCCCATTGGGGCTTCATGCTGGAATCCAGGTTGAGGAATCCGCATAAGCATTTCGCGAACACGAATTTGAGTATAGTTATTGCAGCTGTAGGGGGTGGAGCTCGTTTGTTGGCCACGCTCGCAACTATAGCTCGTCGTTGTTGTCTGCTGTCCTCGCTCGCAAGAATAGCTCGAAGTTTCGATGTTCTCGCCACGCTCGCAGGTGTAGGACTGGATATCGACTTCTTCGCCAGAGTTACAGCGGTACATAGACAGCTCGACGCGCGAACCTGTTTCGCATCGATATTCGCTCGTGGTCGCATCGCGATAGTCAGTGCATTGCTCTCCTAGCAACACACAGTCGGCATTTCCCTCGAAACCTGAGCATTGCGTAGACCATTGAGACGTCGTGCTGGGCCGTTCCTCTTCACAGCGGTAGACGTAATCGTGATCAATGGGATAATCGCGGACACGGGAACAGACAGGCTGTTCGACTCCTTCGCCGTTATCAACTGAGCACGAATAGGTGGTGCGGACTTCTCGCGTTTCTGTCGTGACCTCGGTTTCACATTGTTGGGAGACGTCCGGGTTCTCGATTCCCAAAATGTCTTCGAGGTCATCTCGATTCAGCAGCCCCTCGGCCCATTCCCCGAAGGCGGGATCATCGTAGTTGTTCGCGAAAAAGCTGTCGTATTGGGCGCGCGTTATCGGATCGGATTCCATAGCGGCGCCGTCAGTGAGCAAAGCCCCTGGATTGTCGGTGTACTGTGTGAGGTTTTCGGGCAAGCCGCTTTGGCCGCCCAGATCGCCAGGGGTCAGACCGGCATCATCGAACTCAGGTGGTTCGATCTCGTTGGCGGCATTCACCGCACCTTGGGTTCGCGGCGTCGGAGTCGGTGTTGCGCCGCTCTGTGCAACAGATACACCAATGCCGACCGCAAAAAGTGCAGTCAGCGCGACAAATGCTCTTAAAAAGCCGATCATTATTGCCTGCCCGTGTCCTCGGTGAAGCACCGATAAAACAAGAGCAGGCGGCTCTACTTTCCCCGGCAGAGCGAAGTGGACTGTGCCCGCTTTCGCTTGCCAATGCAAGGCCTAGGGGAGCCTGTTCATGATTTCGAGGGCGGCGTGGATGCTCATATTGCCGCGAACAATATCATGGTGAGGAGCAACAGGGATGCACTCTAGGCCCCCGCAGGATTCAATGGGCTCATCAGCCACGATGAAGGCCGGCGCGCGTTCGACGCCAAACGCCCTGAATGGACGCGGATCAATAATCACGCCTGACGTATCTTCCTGGTCCAGGATCTCAAGCAAGCGCTGCTGGACTTCTAGGAAGTTCCCACCTGAGAAGCCCCGCAGAACCACCGTGCCGCCAAGCGGGCCGGCTTCGCGAACGAGCGATCGAATGCTTTCATCGGGCATGTTGAGGGTGATCAGTACATAAAGAACTGGCCCGACTGGTCCCCCCTCGCCTGCTTGGACCGCGCCCATTGAGCCGGCGTCGAGCCCATACATCTGTTCAACCGCGCTCAGCGCTTGCTCAGAGTTATTCATTGTCGAGAAGGCTTCATCTGCGTTGGCTTGTTGCTGCCGGGCGAGTTCTAGCACGCGTGCTGCAAAGTCCTCAGCTTCGGCCATATGCTCTTCTTGCGCGCGATCAAGTTCATCTCGATAGCGCTCAACGTCCTCTTGCGCAAAGGCAGGGGAACTGAGAACGCAACCGGTCAGCCCAGCAATCAGCATCGCCTTGAAAGAAGGCTTTTTGTTCATGGTCTTCATCAGATCCTCCTAGAGCGCACAGCAATTGCGCTTGCGCCAAACCAGAAAGCCGAGATCTTCGCCCGGGCCGGGATAGGTCATCCCTTCTTCGTAGACCATCGTGCAGTACCAGCTCTCGGACAGGTCCCCGGCCCAGACAGATGGGGCACTGGATTGACCAGCTGATACCGATACTGCTCTCTCGGCCAAATCGGAGAGATCTGCTTCTGGCAAATCGCGGAAGGGCCAGAGGTCGTAAACGCGGCCAATTGACGGTGAAGCTTGAACGTCATCCGTTCGGCCGCCAGAAGCCCGCCCTGAATCCGGCTGTTGTCGGCCTGTATGTTGCCATTCATCGGGTACACAGTGCCGTGACAGCCTGCACACCAGAACAGGCCTGGGATATTGCGTCCAGTCGTCGTGACTGAGGTGCAATCAGCCGCGCAGGCGGCTTGGGCGATCGGGTTGGCGAAAAGCGCGGCCTCAGGGTTAATCAGATAGGACAGCTCGTCGTCCTGCCAGAGCGGATCGATCTCTGACAAATAGGCGACGTCAAAGTTTGATCGCTCTACGCACGCAAAGTCTGCAAGCAATTCGAGCCAGTAAAACAAGGGGTAAATGTACCAGTGAACATGGTAGGAGCCAGCGCCGCCGCGTTCAGCCCCGGCCTCACTGGCCTTATGTCCGATATTGAAACCGGGATCGATTTCGATTCCGCCCAGGTTCACGAAACACCAAGGGTCCTGGCTCACATCAGCCAGCCGAACCGGCTCCCAGAAGCCGATTGCGATACCGATCCGGATAAATGGCGGCGCGGCATCGGACACAAGCAGATTGGCGAGCCGTAGTTTTGGGTATCAGGGTGCTCGCGCCTGCAATCGAGAGCGGCCCGATCGACAGTGGAAACATGCAGTCCCAGCAAATATCCCCAATCGGATTGACGAAGTTGCCGTTGCAGGTATCCACCGCGGCCGCTTTAGCGGGCCACAGGCACGCGCCAAGCAGGGCGATAAAGGAAACCAGCACGGACTTGAGATTAGCGCGCAGCATCACTCGCCCTCCATTCTTCAGGGCCATGTTCGATCAAGCGGACAAGGCGCCCTTCCTGGCGCATCGAAGCTGGGACGGACGTGATCGCGAACTTGTTCGTAAGCACGCCCTCCTGGTCGAAAAAAAGCGCACCTGACGAGAGCGCATCAGGTCCATAGGCGAGCCTTTGACCAAAATGATCGAGATCAGGCCTTCTAGCTCTTCATGTTGGCGCAGCGCCCACGCGACCTGGTCTTCGTCATCGCCATCGATGAAGACATAGCGGCGCCGCAGGCTGACCATGTCCAGCGGGTTCACCTGCTGGCCTTCATGCGCGAAGACGACGCCATTGTGATCAGCAATATCCTCGGTGACTGTGATGGACGGGTCATAGAGCCAGGACCGAGTTTCAACGGTCGTTCCGATTCCTTGAACGGCGGGCGGCCGGTTCACCGATCGCTCGACTCGCTCGCGAAAGTCCTCATTCAGCTGATCGAGCATGCCCGCCTCGTCCGCTTGACGTAGGCGCTCAGCGATCCATTCGAGAAGATCCTGTTCAGTGATTTCAAAGGTCGCGCCGAGTGTCCCATAATCCTCAGCCACTGATGCGGGGGTCAGCGCAAGGCAACCGACTACGGCCATGATGAGAGCGTTCCTCATGGCTGGCCTCCTTTCAATGTGTCTATGGCAGCCGCCAATGCTCGCGAGCGGCCCAACTTGAAGGGTTTGACGCGGATCAAAGAGAGGCCTGCCTGAGCGAAGACCTCATTGACGAAGACATCGCGCGCGCGCCGGTCTTCACGCGCATGGCTGGCGTCGTCCACTTCGACCGCGAAGACTGGCTTGTATCCCGGCCCCAATACGACGAAATCGACATGCTTTTGAGCAATGTGCCCGAGGCCCTCATTCGATCACCGGTCTCGCGAAGTGAGGTGGGATCGACATCGACTAGATCGGCTATGCGGACCTTGGGGCACACATGGCCCCGCCCAGAGAGCGCCTTTTGGAGATAGTCAAAAGCCTGCTGTTCAGGCTTTGTCAGGAAAGCGCTCGCTTCCTGGTATTGGAAAATCCCCCCTGCCCGGCCGAAGAGCGACCGAGACACGGCCCTGACAAGCGGTGTTCCTGCTGCGATTAGTCCGATCGCGCCGGTTGTGACCATCCCCCAGGAAATGGCGGTCATGATTTCCGGTTCCATGATCGCTCCTCAGAGAATTGGTGTGGCCCGTCCCAGGACCTGGCTGTCAGGAACAAGACCAAACTCGGCATATCGGCTGTCATAGGAATCGACGTGATCGCCGCCGACAAAGATCCAGCCCTCAGCAATGGTCTGCGGTTCGATCACATCAACCGCCCTACCCTGTTGGTCATGGGTCTTGGCGCGACCAATAAGGTGCCCATTGATAAAGACTTCGCGGTTGCGAACCTCGATCACATCGCCCGCGACACCAAGCACCCGCTTGACGAAAGGCGTGTCATAGTAGGGGTTGGGCGGAGGCGTGAAGAAGGCCAGTTCGCCGCGCTCAGGCCTGTCCTGGCCATCAATGACGAAAGCCCAGTATGGCAGGCTCTCGGTCATGTTCAGGCCAAAGCTCCACCGCGACATAGTCACGTTCCACATGACCGTGACGCTGGCGATCGCCGCCAGCGTCCATCCGACCTTATGGGCCTTCCAGCTGGCCATTAGCCGTTCGCGTCCCGCAGGCGCTCCACACGCGCCATTGCAAGACGATGGACGTGCATCGTGATGTCCGTGGCGTTTTCCGAACCGCCAACCACGGCCTCATTCATGATTACGAGACCGCCCGTGCGATGCGCGTATTCATCCGCAACCCGTCGCGCGACGATGTTGTATTCTTCGGTCAGCCGACGCAGCTCGTCTTCACTATGGGTCTGGCCGATAATCTGCCCGGTATAGAGATCTGACAGCTGGGTGTAGTTGATCACTGCAATCGGGCGCTGCTTTGCGCTGGCATCCCATTTGGCCGAACCTGCCAGTATGAGCGCAACGGCAAGTCCGACCGGGACGGCATAGCTGCTTGCGGCATCGATGAACTTATCAAACGACATGGGACTTATCCTTCTTGCAGGATGGGCTTGAGCGTCTTTTTGCGAACCCAAGCGAACAAAATAAGCGCCGCCGTCAGTAAAATGCCGGCGAAGATCATGAAGGGGGTTTTGGTGGCGGGCTCTGCATCAACCCAATGACGCCAGAAGTCCGATACGAACCACCCGTACCGGTCCAGTGACAGACCGCTCAGCACCAGAACGCCAAGGCTCGTCCAGCCCAGGAGCGCGGCCAGTTGGTCAACGATCCAGTATCCGATGAGCACAACACGACGGATCATGCGTCACCCGCTTCCACATGAAGCGCTTCCAAGAGGCTCATGCCGCTCTGCTGCCGGCGTTGAATGCGCGTGAAGACCTCGGGCGAGCTCGAGTACAGCGCGGAGGAGAAACGATCGAGCGTGAGACGCCCGACAAGGCGGGTTTGCGGCCCCAGAATCATCAACTCGGAATATTCTTCGGCTGAGAGTCTGAGGGTTTTGAGAGCCCTTACGCCGCCTTCGTCGAGGCCGAGGCGATCATTGTTCAAGAGCGCGTCTGCTTGCTCTGGCTTCGTCCTGAGAACGATATTCCAGTCCGAGTTTGCGAAAGCAGCCTGCGCACCTGAAGTCTTGTAGTAGTCGTCTATCGATTGCGTGCCTGTAATTAGCGAGCCGCCCTCTTTCCGGGCGCGACGGGCAAAGCCGTCGATAAACTCTCCGGCCGGGCCATCGCCAAGCATCTGCCAGGCCTCATCGACAATCACGAGTTTACGCTGCGACCGCCCGCCGACTTTCATCCGCTGTTGGATCTGGAACAACAGGGCCAAAATGACGACTTGGCGGAGTTCCTTCATCGGCTCCAGGTCCGACAATTCGTAGACGGTGAAGGGGTTCTGAGTGTCTAGCGAAGCGGGTCCGTTGAAGAAGTCTGCATAGGTGCCGACCGCGAAAGCCTTCATGCCTTCAGCCAAGGAGACCGCTACTGGCCCGCCGATCTCAAGCAAGGCGTCGTGAACATCGACAACATTGCCCTTTCGGCCCTTGTTCTCCCAAATGATCGAAACGGCATGATCAAGAATGCCAAGCTCCTGACGTGTGCCGCCTTGCTCTCCTCGCGCCATCAGGTTGAGGATTTGCAGAATGGAGTTCCGTGCCGCCATAGCCTCGTCTTCATCGTTGGCGGATTTCGGATCAACCAGCGAAAACGGATTCATGCAAATCGCGCGCTCGCGGCGGAACACCACATGCTCACCACCAAGCAGTTTGCACAAACTCGCGAAAGAATGACCATCATCCAGAACGGACACTTGCATGCCCAGGGCGAGCGCTTCACCGGCAACACCTTGCATCAGAACGGATTTGCCTGACCCTGAAGCACCTGTGACGGTGACATTATGGTTGCCTTCGGAGGCGTTCTGGAACGGGGACCACCAAAGCGGTTGGCCAAGGCGGGTCGTCAGCAGCATATGCGGGATGCTTCCGCCCTTAGGCTGCCCTTGAAGAGGCGCCAAAGCGGGCATGGTCCGAGACAAGCCGGTGCGCAGAAACCGCATGCGCCCCAGATCCTGTCCGAAGCCGTCTCCAAATCCCATCGGAAGATGTGAGAGCATCGCAGGCAGATGTGCGCCGTCATTGGCTTCCATTTCAAAGCCACGAACACGGCAGATCGAACGCAGGGACATTTCCGCCTTGTCGATTTCGCCCCGGGGCGCCTGCAACATCGCGCCAAAGGTATAATCGACCAGGCGCGCGCCGTTCTGGACTTCGTCGTTCACCATCGACCAATCCGCCGCCTTGCGAACCACGGATGGATACATCTTGGCGACGAAGGTGTTTTTGTGACGATCGGAACGGATCGACTTGTATCCGGCCTCTCGCTGGGATTGTTCCGGCGACTTGTAGGTCAAGCTCAGTGTGAACCAGACGGCGCCACTTAGGCGAAGCTGGTCCTGAACAAAGTCTCCGAGCAGGGCCGACATGACGGGTTGACCCGCTTGGCGCGGTAGTCGTTTCGCCTGGTAGGTACGGATCTGGGTGTTATTTCGCACCGGAATGCGGGCGCTCAGAGCGCCCTCGCGATAGCTGTTGACGCCATATCCACTGTGGAGACTTCAAGCTCACTCGGGCGGACTATGAGATTGGTGTCTGCGCGTGTGGCCTGCAGAGAGAGGTCGCGGTCTTCCTCGTAAGGAATCTCGTGATTGGTCGTAGACCCATCCATGTTCATCCAGCCAGACACGAGCGAAAGTAGCTCTTCCGGGCCGAGTACAATCGAGGCTACGTTGAGCGTGCGCAGTGTTGAGCGGATTTGTTCGCGCAGAGCTTTGAGATTATCAAACGCGATCTGTTTGACGCTCTCTTTAGCGATCGCGACGCTGATGAAGCATCGGAAGTCGCGAGTATGATACGGCCCATGTCGTGAGCCGCTTTCCCAGATCATCTTACGAAAATGATCGATCCGGTTGCGGGCGATCTCTTCAAACACGCCGCCACGTCGCACCCTGACGTCTGCCCAGATCTCAAGGATTTCTCCGACATAGGGCGATGCGTAGCTGGACACTTGCACGGACACTGATTCAGGGATGCCCTCTTCAAAGATCCCGCTCAGCACGCTTTCAATGCTCTCGTCTGATCCGGTCAGAGGTGTGACTTCGATCACCCATCCCAGAGTGTTCGTGTTCTCGAAGATTTCGTCATCTGGATGAAAGCAGCGATAGGGCAGGTAGCCGGCCAGCTGTTCAGGACCAGCGCCGCGGCGAAGTTCCCCTGAGACGGACTCTTCCCCGGTCAGGAAAGAGAAGGCCTTGTCAATAACGACGTTTGCACCGCTTCTTTCGATCAGGTCGTCCAGAAGCTGAACCGGCTTGAGGCTCATTAGGCGCCCTCCCCTTCCCGCGGCGCACCCCAAAGCTCAAGCCCATAAGGCGCAAAGATCACTTCGCCTGCGTGGAAGCGCCCGTCTTGGTCTACCCACGGCGCAAGGGTCACCCGCGCGACTTGGCGACCATAAAAGACCGGCCTGTCCTGGGCGTTCTGGGAAGGAAGCGCAGCGCTTGCGGGAACGATCCCGCTTGCGCCGGCCTCAAGCATCAGTTCGTCATTGGACGCAATGTCTGTGCAGGTGGATTGGCCAAGAGCCGGACATTGCCAGTCGCTTGAAAGCGAAGACGGCAACATGGTGCAGCCCGTCATAAACAGGCTGCCCGCGGCAATGATGAGAATCGAGCGCATTACAGGTTCGCCTCCGCAAACGCACGGATCTCAGCGGCAGGCATGTAGCCGCCCCGGAACCGCACGCCATTTCCAAGGATCATCGCAGGCGTACCCTGAAGGCCGAAACTCTCGCAAATCGGGTGTTCTCCATGACGAGCTGTCGCGCTTGCTCAGGCGTGCAGTCCGCCGCTGTGGTCACAGAGGCGCCAGTCGAGCCGGGCGTATAGAACTGGTCGGCTGCATCAAGGCGGTCTTCAGCGCACAGTACGATCTCCGCCTTCTGGCCAGAGGTCGCACCGAGGAACTGGATGAAATACTCGCGAACCTCGTAGCCCTCGAGCTGTGCGAGCTCGCTATGAAGACGCTGGCAGAACCCGCAGTTGAGGTCGCTGAAGACATGGATCACAGGAAGCCCTTGGCCTCCATTGCGAACAACCGCGTTCTCAATCGGCAGATCCACATTGACCACTTGCGACGGGGTGGGTTGTGACGGGCGGACGGGCGCCGCACTCGGTGCTTGACGCTCAGGGCGCACTTGCGGCGAAGCCCCTGCCGGGTCGGTCAGAAGTGATGTGAAAGCCTGAAGGTCTTCACGCCGCTGCCGCGTCAGATCCGTTTGGGTCTTCAGGTCAAGAAGCGATCCCGCAAAGGCATATCGGCCTGATTGATCCACATAGAGCACCTGGTCGTTGGCCACAACTTCACAGACGCCAGGCTCGATCGTGCAATCAATGCTGGTGATCTGAAGCCCGGGAAGCAGGGTGGTCAGCTTCTCTTCAATCCGGTCCCCTGCCTCTGGGACTGATAAAGGCTGAAAGCAACCTGCACCCCAGTGACAGAGACAACCGCAGCTACCATCGTCACAGCGCTCTTCAAGAGGGTATTTTTATTGAACATGGTTCTGTTTCTCCTATCGGCGGGCTTCGCTAACCCGCCCTTCTCGGGTGGGTCAGCGGATCTGGGCGCCGCGGATGAAGACGATTTCGACATCAATGCCGGTCGGCATTTCGATGACGGGTTGGTATTGCTCAAGCCGGTCCACGTAGTAATCGGCCAGAGTGCCAGCGGCCTCTCCAAGGCCTGACGACAAGCTCGCAGAAGCAAGCTCGCCCGCTGTCGGGGTTTCAAAGTCACCCGAAGACAAAGAAATGCCGCCGCCCATGAGCCCGCCGCCTGGGCGCATCTGGCTAAATGTCTGTCCAACGCCCTCAAGAGCGCCCGCAATCAGTGCGCGGTTGGTGAGGTCGCCTTCACGCGAGATCACACGGCCTCGAACGCCTGCCTTGCCAGCGTGGGCGACATAGCCCTGGACTTCGGTTTCTGAAATCCGGCCCGTTCCGTCGTTGAGCGGGCACGTCATGCGTTGGATGCGCACATAGACTTCTCGGAAGACAGTTCCGCATACGCAGCGCCATTAATCAGACAGCCAATCAGATCCGTCTCAAGAACCCGATCTTCTTCAAACGCTGAGCGCGCCGGGCCAGTTACCCTGAGCAGCACGGGCTTGGGGTCCGAGCCAACGTCGACGCCAGTTGCCGCGTCTACGCCGACCAGGACGCGCGCCGACACATATGAGTTTGGCGGCACGTAGGTTTCGGTGTCCCGGATCACAGGCTGATCAGGTTCGGCGGAGGCGTCTTCCGAGCCAGTCTGAAAATTGAAGGACCGGAGAACCCGTTGCGGGGTTTGCAGCTCTCCACCGACAGTAGCTTCAGGTGCAGAAGACGCCCCACCGGGCCCGCTGTCACGAAGGGATCACGCGACACCGAGTAGGGTTGCCGGCGCCCACGGACGACGCCGGCCAGCCAGAAGCGCCAGCAGGTGACGGTGCTGGCTCCCCTGGCGATTGTTGTTCTTGGCTTAGGCGTTCGACTTCATCGGCAAGCTGCTCGACCAACAGCGCCGCTTCTTCGACCGTTTGGTCTCTTTCGCTGGTGAGATCCTGGACACGCTGCTCGAGCTGTTGGTTTGTCTCCTCAAGCCGCAAGCTGTTTTCTTCCAGGCGTTGCAGCCGACGCTCATAGATCTGATACGCCGAATCTTCCGCCCGTGGTTGCGAGCTCAAATCCGTCAAGGATTCAATCGCGCCCTCAATCTCAGGCGTCGGTGCGCGCGAGGGCTGCTGACCGGGTTGGAAGATAAACATGCCGCCAGCAATGGTGAGGCCCCCGGCCACGATCCCAACGACGATGCGGCGGCGAACTTTGGATTTTTCGTTGATGTCTGACATCGCCGCTATTCCTCGCGCTCGATCATGACGAGACGCACGGAAGTCGCTGGCGGTACGGTGTCCTCAGCAGAGACAACCGCCAGAATCCCGTCAGCCAAGAAAGCCTGATGATTGATCGGGAACGTCTGGTTGGACCGGTTCTGCAACGAAAAGACCTGGCCGACGAAAGCGCCGCCTTCGACATGCCCCATAGGCTGAAGGACCACGTCTTCAGAAATCTCGATGGGGCGAACCCGCTCTTGGCTGGAGATTTCCTGCTCTTGAAGCGCGAAGGTCGCGAACTCCACGATGCGTTGTTGGTAGGGCGCTGAGGAGTCCGAGCTTGAAAGCTCGAACTGATCATTCGCTGTCGGCCCGGCGATAATGATTTGGGTGGCGGGTTGGTTCTCGATCGTGAACAGGAGGTGGTAGGTGTGCCCCAGATCTGTCGTCACGAAGGCACTGAGAACCTGCCCTGCGGCTCCATTGGCGATCGTCGCATACATGTCGCCCGTGCGGTTATCGCGCTCAAACTGGATGATGGGAGCGCCACGGACATTGTTCTCCGCTACGCGCACGTTGAACGCTTCGTCGTCTTCAAACGAAATCCGGTTGATTTCCTGAAGTGACAACCGGACAGGGATGCGCTGTCCTGGAACGGCCTGAACACGCTGTATGCCCCAGTCTCCGCTTACTCGGGCAGCGTCCTCCACAAGGACGGTTTGAGGCTCCTGGCCATGCGCTTCTTCCGCAAAGAAACTGCCGAGAACGGCTGTAAACAGGCCGAGCATGAAGCCCATTTCAAAGGTCAGGAATGAGCCGCGGTTTGCACCCGGCGATTGGTTGCCTTCGAGATCAGCCATCAGGCCGCCTCCTCTTCCAGATGACTAAGGATCAAAGAGGCGGAGCCATCGTCTGACAGCATCCAGCCAAGGTGAAGGAACTCTGTCGCCACGGGGCGCCCGTTCAGGGACCGGTCCCCGCTGACGCACACCCGGCATTTCGAGCGGTCTGCGTTCCAGCGCAGCGAAATGGCCGTGGTGTTGAATTGAGTTCCACGAACCGAACACGGTTCATGCATCCGCATGAGAGCATCCTTGTCGTTCATCGACAAAAGGCTGCCCTCGTCTCCCGCGCGCCCGCACGCCAAACAGGAAGTGGGCCGCCATAGAGCTTTTCATGTAGATCTGGGCCTCTTGGGCGCACTGGACTTCGATACGATCAGGCTGGCTCATAGCGCGCCTCCCTTGCGTTCTCTCATTTCGATTTCTGCAAAGTCGGCCAGCTTCACGCTCATCCCTTGGCGCACCCAACGGGCCGCAAAGACTTTCGTCTCGGAAGCGATCAGTTCCTGATCGACGTAAGTGAAGTGGCGTCCGACAATCTCGGAGTAGTCGCCGCTCGGATCGACGTAGATCTCAATCGGCATGAAGCTGGTCGAGGTCGCGGTTTCGATGCGGTTCTCTCGGTCAGCCTGAAGTTGGGCTTCGACCTGTGCATATCGACCGGGATCGACGATTTGGAGCAAGGCCTGCTCAAAGTATTCGGTGTTGTTCGGGTGCCGATTAAGGATCAGGTACGCGGTGTCGCGTGTGAGCATTTCGATATACTCGGCCTGGACCGAGCCGGAGCCGACCCGAAGTTCTGATGGAAGCGTCGGCACCAGAATGACGCTTTCCTTCCTGGCGCTTACTGCAAAGCCAAGCACCACGTTGCTGAGCGTGCTGGCGCAGAGAAGCGCAACCGTCAGGATGAAAAGGCGACGGTATTGAGCGTTCTTCAGAAGAAGGTTTTCTTCTTTCATGGGGCTAACCAATCCAATGTCTTATCACTGAGTCCGGGGCGCGTTTGATCCCGAGCACGCCTGGAGGGGCGTGCCAGTAGACCTTCATGAGAACGCGACGGAGGGAGAGCCCTGCTTTGACTTTGTTATAGAAGTAGAGGCTACGAACGTGCCGAAGATGCCAATCAAGAGCTTGTCGAGCGCAATGCTCAACATCACTGTAAAGGCGATCACGAAGAACTCGTCTGCGGTGAAAATCGCATAACGGTCCGGCTCGTCTAAATGTTGGGGAATCGAAATGGGGTTGGCCATGTGTCACCTGATGCGGGCCGGGGCTGTGCCCCAGACCCGCCCATAAAGGCGGCTCTGCCGGGGAAAGCTGGCCGCCTGCTAGATGTCTGGACCCGTCATCCAGACCGTTCTTAGAAAGTGGCGGTCGTCATCCCGCTGATAACGCTGGGACCGAAGTTGACCGCGAGGCCGGTTGCGACCGCGGACGCCACGACTTGCCATTTGAAGCCCGTGACAATGTTGAAGATCATGACCGCGCCAGCGGCCACGGTGGCGACACGGCCCAATGAACCGTCCGTCCAGTCGGTGATCTGAGTAGCGATGCTGTCGAAGGTGGTGTCGGTGCCTGCATGGGCTGCAGCCACACACAGAGCCACGCCTGCCCCGACGAGACCGATTGTTGATGCGGTCTTCTTCAGACGCTCAACGGTTGAGGGTCTGTCGGCTTTCGCCTGACAGTCCCCGTATACAAGTGCAGAGTCAGTCAAAACAATATCCCTTGCTTGATCAGTACGGCTTGTACTGCAAGGGATTTAGAGCCCGTTTTGTGCGTGATTTTCAAATTACAATAAGTGACGCTGCGCGTCAGGGTTTTATTGTATTTCGATGAAACCATGTCACCACATGACATGGTTATGCAGTTATGCCCTCGTAATATGTGGTAAAGACGTCTTAACCCTTCGCAATTCTGATCAACTGTGACGTTCCGGCAACTGCAATTTTAATCTCATTCGAATGTTGATATGAATGAACGAGATTCAAAACATACGGGCTCTATATAATACTGGATCGACTTTTTAATACGCGCTTTTAAGCATTTCTTAGGCACTGATTTCTTGTTGAGCTCTATTTACTGTTTTAGTCAGCGCGGACTTGCGGCCATGGCTCGATGCTTGATACAGAGGACGAACAATCATCGGTATGTAAGTTCCTGTCGCCATGTCTGACGTGCTGTCACCCAACAACCCGAGCGAGGAAGTCCTTTCCTCTTCAACACGCGACTTCTTCAAAGTGGTCCATTTCATGCTTCAGGACCGCAGGCTGAGTAAGGCTGAGATTGCACGTCGCTGTGACATGACGGATCGCCGCTGGCACCGTCTTGAGAAAGGCGAGACACCCTTCAAGTATGAAGACCTGGTCAAGATCGGGAGTGCTCTCGACATGAACCCGGCTCTCCTCCTGCTGATAGCTCACGCTCCCGTTGATCGAGACCTGAAGGAGAAGGCCGCTTATTTTCCCGATCTCGTAGAGCGTTTGTTCTATGATCTCTTGTCTATGGAAGCGCGAGATTGGCTGAGTCTTTCTGAGCATGTGGCGGACTTGAAGCGCTTGAGAGAAGGCCCTGTCTTCGCCAGTGTTTCTGGTGACGACATCACCTAAACTTATGTTTCCCATTATCCATTCCCTGACGCAGGATTTCACGCCGGACTTTTCAGATGATGGTTCGACTTTGGCGCCTATTGTTCAGACCATGTATGTCTGCTCATACCTGCAAAAGACGTCAGTCACCCTCACCCGGCTTGCAAGCGCCGTAGACGCGCTGCTTGTGTCTATGGGTCGAAGCGACCGCTACGCGCCTTTAGCGCTCACTGATCGAACGCAGGCGGCGCTCCTGGACCTGTCACGCTTCTCCAACGGTCTGTACTGGATCTCCGCCGAGTTCACCTATGCAGAACAAGCCCGGATTCATGGATACGGGCAGTTCGATGCTCTGACCCATGAATATCAGCTCATTCAGCGCGCAAATCCGCTGATTGAGACCCGCATTCTGGTCTGCGAACCCAATTGCAAGCCGATCAATACACTGCTGCAACAGCCTGATGAGGCTCTGTTTGAAGCGGGTGGATTTCATACTGTTGGGCGCCGCGACGGGCTGACGGGTTACGCCTTTAAAGGGGATATGATCACCGAGGATCTTCTGGTCACTGTGCATGAGGCCTGCTTCCAGGCTCGCCAGATGTGTGCTGAGAAGCTTCTGCCTCTACGAGACATCTGGGATCTTCCGATTCAGGTGAGCCAGTACATGGATGTTTCTCAACGCATGTGGGATCACCTGGATAAAGCGAACCCCCTGCCCCCCGGCATCGAGCCTCGGGCCGCCCAAGGGTATCGCTCTAAGCCGACCACATGACGCATCCGCCTGCGAGGACCTTGATCTAAAAAGAGAAAGGAAGGGAATGGGTTTTTGCCAATTTTGGCAAAATGGAGGAATGACCCATGACCAACCAACTCACCATGATCAAAACGCCGCTCGCCAGCCTGGTGAAAGATCCTCAGAACGTTCGCTCTCGCGATTATGCTGAAGAAGATGTGCGCCAGTTGGCGGATATGATCGCATCCAAAGGCCTGCTTCAGCCGCCGCTCGTGCGCCAAATGAAGGGCGGCAAGAAGCCTGTGTTTGGCGTGTCTGCCGGTGGACGCCGTCTTGCTGCCCTCAATCTCCTGGCCGCTGAAAACCGCCTCCCTGAAGCGATCGCCAAGGAAGGCGTTGACGTCATCCTGCGGGACAACAACACCGCTGATGTCCTGGAAGTGTCCCTGATGGAGAACTTCAACCGGGCGCCGCTCAGCGCCGTTGAAGAAATGCGCGCCTTCCAGTCGGTGCAGTCGGAAGGTCAATCCATCGAGCAGATCTCGAACACCTTTGGCGTTCCCGTGCGCATCGTCAAACAGCGTCTGGCGTTGGCTGACATCCATGCTGACATCCTGGCAGCCTTCGATGAGGGCGATATGAGCCTCGACGCGCTCAAAGCGTTCACCCTGTCCTCGGATCAGGAAACGCAAAAGCGCGTGTTTGACCAGCTCTCACCTCATAATTTGCATCCGTCGTCCATTCGCAAAGCTATCAGTCAGGAAGGCGTCACGGCCGGCAATAAACTTGCCAGCTTTGCGACCGTGGAAGCCTATATCGAGCGCGGTGGTGAGGTTCTTCAGAACCTTTTCGATGAAGACCAGTCGGTCCTCACCAATGCGAGCCTTCTGCATGAGATCTGCCTTGAAAGCTCGAGCTCGAGGCTGAACGGCTCCGCAATGAAGGCTGGGCGGACGTCCGCGTGTTCCTGGAGGCTGATTACAATTGGTCGCAGAATATGGACCCCTTGTATCAGGAAGAGCGTGAGCTGACTGAAGACGAAGCGGCCCGCGTCAAAGCTATTGTGGATGAGCGCAATGATTTGACCCATGACCTTCGTTCCACCTACGACTCAGCAGAGCGTCAAGTCATTCTCGAACGTATCCGAATTCTTCAAGATGAATTGGACGCCTTGACCAAAGCGGACTTTACGCTTGAGGACAAGGCACGCGCCAGTCTCGCTGTTTTCATCGGTCATGAGGGTGCGGTTGAGCTGTCGAGGCCCTACGTCACGAGTGAAGAAGGCGCTTCTGGTGCTTCAAGCGCGAATGCCGACCCGGATCATATCTCCGGATCTTTGGCCGAGGACTACAACGCCATTATCGAAGCTGAAATGCGTTTCGCCATCACTCAGAACGCGGATGTCGCATATCTGGTTTCGACCGCAGCACTTGCTCAACAAGCCTTCTATGTTCGGTCCCCTGCCCTCACGGTCGGCGCGGTCGAACGCTCTAAATTCGACCACAAGCTGAGCGGCGCGAACCAGGAGGCTTTCGCTGAACAGTATGAAATCTGGAGTGAACGGCTTGCCCAGATTGACGGTAGTCTCATCGCGGAGTTGTCTGAATGGAAACCAGCAGATGTGAAAGCCCTGCATACTTTCTGCGCAGCGGTTCTGTATTCGCGTCAGCGCTCTTATCTGACTTCTGGGAACACTCGGGATCACGAAGCGGTGCGTCAGTTGACCGGATTCAACCCGGCTGTAAGCGTTCCTGCAGATGAAGGCTTCATGGGGCGTTTGAAACGCCCTCAGCTGGTAGCGCTGTGCAACCAGATCAGTGACGCTCAGGTGAGTGCTTCGACCAAGAAGGGCGATCTCGTGCCGATTGCGGTTAAGCGCGCGAAAGAGACCGGCTGGACGCCTGCTATGGCTCAGATCGATGCAGCTTATGGCTCATTGGGCTTGACGGAATCCACCGAAGCGGACTCCTAATCGCCCAAAGGTGCGGGCCGTTTCCTCCGCGGCTCGCACCTTCTCTTCATAGCCGTTTACGTCGTTTACGTCGTTTACGCCGTCACTGAAACTTACGGCGCTTACATCATTTTCAGTGTCGTGACTGTAAGCGCCGCACACCGCGCTTACTAGGCTTACGGGGTAGGCGCCGCTTACGTTGCTTACTCTGTTTCTGGCGTATGTGGCGTGTGCGTTGTAATCGTTGTTTACGCCACATTCATTGTTACGGGTGTAGACCTTGTGTGCGGCGCAATTGTCGTTTTCAATGCTTTCGTTGCTGGCGGCGTATTCCTTGTATGCGCCGTCGGGAGAGTAAACGCTGTGTGCATTGAATGCGCTGTGTTCCTCGTAATTGAAGCGAACACATAAGGGAGGGTCTGAATGTCAAAGGTCATTAGCGTTTGCACCTCGAAGGGAGGCGCAGGCAAAACCACGCTGACGATTGCTATCGCTTCGGCGTTCGCGCACATGGGCGCGAAATGCGCCCTGATCGACACTGACCCTCAGCGGTCCTTGTCAAAGTGGGCTTCTCGCAAGGAATTGCCCTCAAACATCGATGTCTTCACCGAAGTGGAAGATGACTCCCGTCTTCTCGATCTGATTGAGGACGCGCGTAAGACCTACCAGATCGTGCTCATCGACGTGCAAGGCACCGTGAACGTCCTTCAGCACACCGCAATCGCTTGGTCTGACCTGGTCCTTGTGCCCTGCAAGGCCTCACATTTTGATGCCGAGGCGGCTTTCGAGACAATCAAAGTCATCAAGACTGTTGAGCGCAAACAACGCACCACCATCGATTATGGCGTGGTCATGAATGGCCTGTCGCCGGCAATCAATTCGCGGACGGCCTCGGCCATTATCGACGCCTTCAAAGAATATGAGATCGATGTCCTGTACGGCATGATCGAGCGCGAAACCTTCAAGGTCATTACGGCCACAGGCGGTACGCTCTGGACGCTTGAGAAGGATGACGCGCCCTCTATCGAGAAAGCGCGCAACGACGCGCTTGATCTCGCTGATCGCGTTGGCACCAAGCTAGGACTGAAGAAGGTGGCTGCATAAATGAGCGCTGTGAAACGACCCCCGATGGGATTCAAGTTCGACGATGAAGAACCCGCAGTTCCCGCCGCTTCCGCACGCACGAAAGAAGAAGCGCGCAGGATCTCTGAATCGCTCGCAACCGAAGCGGGCCTCAAGCCTGAAAAGAAACCCGCCAAACAGGGCAGGGGCGTCTTTAGCGGGCGAATGAGCCAAGCACACCTTGATGCTCTCGCTCTGATGACTGATGAAGTCGGTCGGTCGGCAGAGATCTATGAAGAGGCCATGCGTGATCTGGCGGCCAAGGCGGTGAAGTCAGGCGAACTGCTTGGTCGCCCCATGCGATCGCAGACCCACGAAGCCCTAAAGGCATTGCTTAAGAGCTTGTAGTTCTGACTTTCAGATCGATCCAATGAAGGGCTGAGGCTTCCGTCTCAGCCCTTTTTCTATGGCGGAGAACGTCTGGGCGCATATTCCGCTTTGTCCCACACCATTTGACAACGATCACGGGGGAGGCGCGCTCACAGGTGATGTGGGCGCTTACGCGCGAGAAGGTCCAATGAGCGCAGGCGCACGGTCGTTGGGTCAGACAAGCCAGGCATGTCCAAAGCCAAAGGAAGGGGAGGGGTCTTCGGATTGAAAATCCGAAAGAAAGCCAGCTTCGCAATGGAGGATTCCGACATGCTGGACGAACAAACCCTCTTGGACATCTCGCTAAACGCAAAACCCCCGTCGATCACGCCCTGGGGCGTGCCAATGCACATCGCACAGCTTGCTCCTGGCATGTGGTGCATCGACACGCCCCGGCATGGCGGTATCGCGCTCGTCCCTGAGCGCTACCAAGCCATGCCAGAAGCCTTGCGCGCCAATCCTTATGGCGGGCAGGAGCTGGGCCTTCACTTTTTTGAAGAGGATCTGGAAGCGCTCTTTCCATTGGTCTTTTTCCGCGACGAGCTTGATACGCCGGAACGGAAAAACATGGTGCAGCGAGCTTTTGATGCCCTTGCCCGTCTGGCCGGCCAGCAAGAGCACCGCGCAGACCCGACCTACGGACGCGCCTATAGCTGGGTGCATGAAAACCTCCTCGATGAGGCCAGCGTTCAGGGTGAAGGCCATGATTGAGGATCATCAAATCACCGCTTCGCGCGTGCCTTTGGATCAGACCCGTGCGCTGATCGCTAAACACGTTCCCTCTGTTCAGCAATTGAGTAGTCCCGAGCACTTCGAGAACCTGGTCTATGCCCGCGCGAGAGCCGCTTGTGAGGCGTACAAAGGCGGTTTTTGGACTTACTTCGAGCTGTCCACGGGCGGCTTCTATTGCGCGCCGTTACTAAGCCGGCGGAAGTTGCATGTGATCTGGCCCGGGAACCATTTTGAGGCGCAGATGACGCCCGATGCCTTCGGCATTGGCGTCACGCTCATGGCGTTGTCCTCGCTCAGCTTTGATCTGTTCGGATACGACGAGAACGATAGCGTCGTTGAGGCCTTCCATGCCCTGCGGGCCTTTGCGAGCCAGCATGTCGAGGCCGAGCTGATCTTCAGGTTTATCGACTGAAAAAGGGAAAGTCAGGGAAGGGCGATGGTGAACCATCTTTCCAAAGGAGGAAGGCATGCACGTCATCGCCCCAACACCCAAACGGCTCGCCCGCTCCATGCCGAAGTTACATCACGGGACTTCCGATCCTCGATATTCCCAGCTCCTGGTCGCTCCGGCTAATAGGCCGCCTGTCTACATTGCGACCTTCCTGGGAAAATGGATCGGGGAGGGCGCCACGATCGAGGAAGCCGCCGAGATCTGTCGCGATCATCGTGTAGCTGAAGCCGTCAGCCATGCATGGCGCGTGTTTGGCCCCAGGCTGGACCGGCCGGTGTCCAATCCACCCGCCCCCGAAGATCATATGGCGCTGGCCGACTTCCTTGAGTCCGGCGCTATCCGCGTGCGTTTGCCGACCTGGCCAAAGGCGCTGCGCGAGGTCGCGGGCCGGCTGAGCCGCCTGCACTGATCAATTCGTCCCATTCAAATCTACTGACCAACGGAGTCTGTCATGGCCGCCGCCAAACGAGATGTGCCTGCTGAAATCGTGCAATCCATCATCGAGCAGATTGAACAAGGGCTCGCCAATCCGAACGACTATGTCGTCCCCTGGCATCGCCGCACCTCTGAAGGCGGCCCGATGAACGCGATCACCGGCGATCGCTATAAGGGGATCAATACCCTCGTGCTGAGCTTGTCTGCCCTGCCTTTTGAAACCAATCGCTGGGCCACCTTCAAACAGTGGAAGGCGGCCGGCGCTTCGGTCAAGAAAGGCTCCAAGGGCGCGAAAATATGCTTTTACAGCTCTGTTGAGCGCGAGGTTGCTGCTGACGGCAACGCAGAACCTGAGACCAAACATGTCCGCTTCCTGAAGACCTACACGGTCTTCAATGCGGACCAGGTTGAAGGCTGGGAAGATCCAGCCGCTTCAGAAGAGCTGGTTCTGCCCTGTGAAGGCAAGCGCATCGAAGCCGCCGACGCTTCGTTCGCGCCTCTGGCGCCAAGATCCGCCATGAGGGCGGCCGGGCTTTCTATAGCCTTGGAACTGACGCCATCACCATGCCCGATCCTGATCGGTTCCGGGCTGTCGCGGACGCGAGTGCGACCCAGACCTATTACGCGACTCTGCTCCATGAGCTCACGCACTGGACGGGGGCGCCCAAACGCCTTGATCGGCTGACCTATTGCCGCTTCGGAGATCCTGAATACGCCTTTGAAGAGCTGGTGGCTGAACTCGGCTCCGTGTTCCTGTGCCGGCACCTTCATATCGCAAGCGCCCCGCGTGCGGATCATGCGCGCTATCTCGCTTCCTGGCTCAAATGCCTGAAGGCGCACCCGCGCGCCCTTTTCAAGGCGGCCGCGCTGGCCCAACAGGCCGTTGATTATCTCGAGGATAAAGCCGCGATCGTGGATCAGCCTTGGCGGCATAAAGATAAAGGAGGGGGGCCTTGTGGTGTGAACCACAAGGAGGAAAGTCACATGTCCCTTCCCGAACAGATCCGCCAGTCCCGTGAAATGGATCTTCGTCAGAAGGTCCGCGATGCCGAGCGCGAGCTTGCCGGCCTTAGCTGCTTTGATCCGAACTATCTGGCACATTGAGCAAACTGAACACGCTCAAACGCCGCTTGCAGCTCTATGCGCCGCAGGACGTAGCGGCCTGATGAAACCCGCCCTGTCACCGGCTCAGTCACGAGCGCTAGCGCTCGCGGCTGAGTACGGCCGGCTTATCCGTCTCAGAGGCGGCTTTTGGGTCACGTCGCATTTCGCGGACTGCGAAACGCGCACCCCGAAACGCTCAGAATATGCCGGCACTCAAACCGTCAACGCTCTCAAAGAGCGCGGACTTCTCACCTTGACCTCCAATGGCATCGCGACCCTGACCGAACTCGGATCGGCGCAAGCCCTCTTGAGCAATAACGCCTAGCCCTGGAACTCGCCATGACGATGCACCTGCCTGTCCAACACAACACGGTCGAACAGATCGTTGAACTTCGTAATGCCGCAATCGGCACGCTTGGCGCGCAATTCGACCTCGAGCAGGAGGCGAATGCCCTGCACATCGAACGCATCAAGTATATCAAGGCTGCCGGGTATCGGCTGAAGCCGAACCAAGATGCACCCTGGGACAAGGTAAAGGTCTTGTCTGAAGAAGAAATCGCTGAGCAGCGCGAGGCCTTTATTCACGCCGAAACGCGCGACATCGATCGTGGCCTATGGGAGCAGGTGGTTGAAGCGTCGGGCATCGAGAAATTGATGGATACTCAGTCCAAGGAAGAGCTTTATGGCTCGTTGAGGAGTGACGATCTTCCCGAGCTGACGATTGATAACATCTGGGCCACCCTCGAGAAGTTCCGGGACGATTCTCACGACATCTTCCAGCGTGGGATCGCCAATGTCTTCTCCAAGCTCGATCGCCGTTTCAAATCCCATGACGGTTTCAAGATCGGCTCACGCATCATCTTCAATGAAGCTCTGAACGAGTATGGCAGCTGGAACTACTACAGAAAGACCGACGATCGCCTGCGCGATGTGGAACGGACTTTCTTTGTGCTCGATGGCGAACCCGTACCCGAAAAATATATGGGCATCGCTGGCCTGGTTGAACGTCACGCCACTTGGGACAAGAAGGATTACCCCAAAATCATCGAGTCCGAAGATTTTCCGGATAAAGCTTTTCAAGAACGGCAACATCAATGTCTGGTTTTGCGTGAAGAGCGCAGTAGTAACCTCGCGCTCTTCAATATGAATTGAAATCAAGGTGTTATGCGTTTGGAAGTCGTTTCGTGCATGGCGCGTTATAGCACTCTATGTGCTAACATTCAGAACGCCGCTTGGCTCAAGACTGTTAATGGCTTCATTCACTTCAACTGAATCCGATCATAATGCTTGACCTCTTCCTCTCATGGCGTCACTAGAAGTATGTGATTTTCCATCCGAGGATCTATGCGGCACGTTCTGACCTTTCTGTTGATTGCAATGCTGGCTTGGCTCGGACCTGCGTCCGGGATGGAAGCGCATGCGCATGAGGTCGGAGCGGAGCATCATCATTTAGATGTGGCGGTTGATCATGAGGACGCGCATCATCACCGGGGATCGGATCGCGAGATTGATCTGGCCAAGATACGCAAGGCGGCGGATGTTGGTGCGGACGAAAGTGGGGATGTGATCCTGCATGCCCATGTCCACATGGATGGTGCGCCGATGGCGGTGGTCATGGGCCTGCATCAGATCTACTCAGCCGGACCCGTACGGTCCCTGAGTAATTCTGCGCCCGTACCAGACCCCGGATTGGACGGGCTGCGCCGTCCTCCCAAACTGATCCTGTAACGATTGATACCGGCGGCCGGCACTGCTGGCTGAACGTTGCTTTTCGTTTACAGGACTATTTTCAATGCGAACCTCATCATGTTTGCTCGCGCTGGCCGCGATGCAAATCCTCGTGGCCCCCGTGTGTGCGGTGGCCCAGAGCGCTCAACCGTCCGTGCTGAGCTTGGACGAGGCGTTGGCGCGAGCCCTCGCTGAAGCCCCTGAACTCACCGCTGCCGATGCCCGTATCGAGGCCAGTGACCAGCGTATTGCTGGTGCGGCCCGGCGGCCCAATCCGACCCTGGATTTCACCTCTGAAAGCGTGCTGGGAACCGGCGACCGCAATCTCTTAAACGAGGGGGAAGCTGCTGTCGGCATCATGCAGCCCTGGGAGCGCGGGGGGACCGTGAAGCCCGCTCAGTTCTAGCAGAACGAGAACGCGACCTTCGGATCGCGGAGGCCGAGATTGCCCGGCGTGATCTGATGCAACAGGTCGAGCTGGCTTATCTGGACGCGCAGGCCGAGCGCGTGCGTCATTCTATCGCCGAGGACCGGATAATCTCACTGGAAGCGCTGGCGGCTATCGTTGACCGCCGCGTACAGGCCGCCCGTGACCCGCGCATGGCGCGGGACCGGATCGAGGCCCGTCTGGCCGAAGCCCGGATCGAGGCCGGACTGGCGCAGCGCAAAGTCACGTCCAGCGCCACCGTCCTGGCCTCCTATTGGAGCGGCCTGCCGGATTTCTCGGTTGACATGCAGAGCTTCCTGTCGCCGGACGATCTGGGCGCCAACTCGGCGGACCAGAATACGCCCGAAATCGCTCTATTGCGAGCCCAGAGAGCCCGCAGTGATGCCGAAATCGGTCTTGAAACGGCCCGCTCCGTGCCGGACGCAAATGTCGGCCTTGAGCTGCGACACTTCCAGTCGTCGAATGATGTGGCGCTGGGGGTGCGTTTCTCCATCCCGCTGCAGGTTTGGAATGCCAATCAGGCCAACATTGCATCGGCCCGATCCGAAGCAGCCGCGATTGATGCTGACCTCGCCGCCCGCGAGCGGGTCGTTCAGCGTCAGCTCCAGACTCTGATCTTGCGCCGCCAGGCGGCGGCTGGAGAGTTGGCCGCACTTGAGGAGACAGTGATCCCGCCTTTGGAAACCGCTCTGGAGCAGGCCGAAACCGGCTTCGCCCGCGGCAGTTTCTCCTTCCTGGAAATTTATGACGTCCAGCAGGCCCTCATCAACGCGCGGCTGCGCTCGGTTGATGCTCTCTACGCCATTCACCAGGCCGATATCCAGTTGCGCCGTTTGACAGGCGCCCACGACAACATGCCTCAGCGCATGGGAGTGCAATAATGACGATCCTGTTTTCCTCCCCCATTCGATACCTGCTTCTAGGCTCCGCCCTGGCCGTACTCGCGGCCTGTTCGCAGGACGCGCCCGAAGCTTCGGGCAGCGGCCATGGCGCCGAGGTCGCAGGCGACGAGTATGAACGCGGTCCGCATCGCGGCCGCATGCTGCGCGAGGGCGAGTTCGCACTGGAACTCACGATTTTCGAGGATGGTGTCGATCCGGAATTCCGGCTCTTCCCCTATATCAACGGCCAGCCGGTCGACCCGTCCCGCGTGACGGCGAGCATCGAACTCGGTCGCCTCGGCGGCCAGATCGACCGCTTTGCATTCGCGCCCCAGGATGATTTCCTTCGCGGCGATGGTGTCGTCACCGAGCCGCACTCCTTTGATGTGACCGTGACGGCCTCGATGCCGGGCATGAATGCCCGGTGGCAATACGAGTCCTATGAGGGCCGAACGACGTTTTCCCGCGATCAGGCGGAAGCCGGCGGGATCGAGGTGTCGGTAACCGGTCCGGCGACGCTCGACGAGACCGTCGAGGTGTATGGCGAGATCGCACTCATACCGGAGGGCCGGGCCGAGCTGCGCGGCTGGCTGCCGGGCCGTGTGGTCGCTCTCAATGCCAGCATTGGCGACCGTGTCGAAGCCGGTCAGACCCTCGCTCGCATCACGGCGACGGAGAGCTTGCAGACCTATTCCGTCACATCGCCGATCAGCGGCGTTGTGGTGGAACGCGGCGCTACGCTGAACGGTCCGACCGGAAGCGAACCGCTCTTCGTGGTCGCTGACCCCAGCCAGTTGCATGCCGAGCTGTTCATCTATCCCGGCGATCTGGGCTCAGTCGCGACCGGCCAGCCGGTTCGTGTAACCAGCTTTGACGGCGGACGCAGCGCGGAGAGCGAGATCGAGTTTCTCTCCCCGATGATCGATCCGGACAGTCAGAGGGCCATCGCCCATGTCGAAATCCCCAATGAGGATGGCCAATGGCGTCCCGGTGAGCGCATCAGCGCCCGCATCGAGGTGGGTGAGCTCGACGTGCCGCTGGCCGTCCGAACCGACGCCCTGCAGCGTTTCCGCGACTTTACGGTCGTTTATGCCCGCGTCGACGACACCTATGAGGTCCGCATGCTCGAACTGGGCGCTCAGACACCGGAATGGACGGAAATTCTGGGCGGTATCGATCCGGGTGTGACCTATGTCAGCGAGAACGCCTTCCTGATCACGGCGGACGTTATGAAGTCTGGCGCGAGCCACGACCACTAGGAGCGGATCATGTTGAAATCGATAATCTACCAGTCGATCCGCTATCGGTGGCTGGTTCTATTCCTCGTGATCGCCGTCGGGGCGCTCGGGGTGTGGAACTTCCAGCGTCTGCCGATTGACGCCACGCCGGACATCACCAATGTCCAGGTGCAGATCAATTCCGAAGCCGAAGGGTTTTCGCCGCTCGAAGCGGAGCAGCGGATCACCTTCCCCATCGAAACCGCCATCTCCGGCATTCCTGGGCTGGACTATACCCGCTCGGTGTCCCGCTACGGCCTCTCGCAGGTCACTGTGGTCTTCCAGGATGGGACCGATATCTATTTCGCGCGGCAATTGGTGAATGAGCGGCTGCAAGCCGTTCGCGACCAGCTGCCCGAAGGGGTCACCCCGGAAATGGGGCCCATAGCCACGGGTCTCGGTGAGATCTTCATGTACACGCTGGAGATCGAACCGGGCGCACGCGCGATGACGGCTCACCCTGGACCGCCGAGGACTTGCGCACCCTGCAAGACTGGGTGATCCGGCCGCAGCTCCTGCGAACGCCCGGCGTGGTCGAGGTGAATACGATCGGCGGCTATGTGCGCCAGTATCACGTCACCCCGCAACCGGACCAACTGGCCGCCTACGGGCTGACGCTGGACGATGTGGTCGAGGCTCTGGCTCTCAACAACGCCAATACCGGCGCGGGCTATGTCGAACATAATGGTGAACAGCTCTTGATCCGCTCGCCGGGCCAGGCGCAGAGCATTGCCGATCTGGAAGCCTCCGTGATCGCAAACCGCAATGGCCAGCCCATTCTGGTGCGCGATGTCGCCGAGGTGATCATGGGCGAGGAGCTCCGCACCGGCGCAGCCACGGAGAATGGCCAGGAAGTCGTGCTCGGCACGGTCTTCATGCTGATGGGCGAGAACAGTCGCCAGGTGTCCCATGACGTGGCGATCCGGCTGGAGGAGGCCGCACAGGCCTTGCCGGCGGGCGTCCGGGCCGAGGCGATTTATAACCGCACCGAACTGGTCGACCGGACCATCGAAACGGTCGAGAAGAACCTCGTCGAAGGCGCTTTGCTCGTCATCGTCGTGCTTTTCCTGCTGCTCGGCAATGTCCGCGCCGCCATCCTGACGGCGCTGGTCATCCCGCTCTCTATGCTGATGACCATCACCGGCATGGTGGAGAACCGGGTCTCGGGTAATCTGATGAGTCTCGGAGCCTTGGACTTCGGCCTGATCGTCGACGGGGCGGTGATCATCATCGAGAACTGCCTGCGCCGTCTGGGTCTGAAACAGCACGAGCTCGGACGTCTTCTCACCAAGGAGGAGCGCTTCCACGAAACCGCCGAAGCGGCAGCGGAGGTGATCCGTCCGTCCCTCTTCGGGGTTCTCATCATCACCCTGGTCTATGTGCCGATCTTCGCCCTGACAGGCGTGGAAGGAAGATGTTCCACCCGATGGCGTTCACTGTGGTGTTCGCCCTGACCTCGGCCATGATTCTCTCTTTGACCTTCGTTCCGGCAGCCGTCGCGATGATCGTTTCGGGCAAGGTCAGCGAAAAGCCAAACATCCTGATGCGCGGTGCGGCAAGGGTCTACGCCCCCGTTTTGGGGCTGGCCCTGAAACTGCGCTGGATCGTTGTGGCGGGCGCTGTTGCGCTGGTTGTTCTGGCCGGCATGGCGGCCTCCCGTATGGGCTCGGAATTCATTCCGCAGCTTGAGGAAGGCGATATCGCCCTGCACGCCTTGCGTATTCCCGGCACCAGCCTCAGCCAGGCGCTGGAGATGCAGACCAATCTGGAGGAGCAGTTGCGAGGCTTCCCGCAGATCGAGCGGATCGTGTCCAAGATCGGCACCGCTGATGTCGCCACCGACCCGATGCCGCCGAGCGTGGCGGACACCTTCGTCCTGCTCAAACCTCGGGATGAGTGGCCCGATCCGCGCCTGCCGCGAGAGGAACTGGTCGCCCAGCTCAACGAGGCCGTCCAGGAAGTGCCGGGTAATCGCTATGAATTCACCCAGCCGATCGAGATGCGGTTCAACGAACTTCTCTCGGGCGTTCGGGCGGATGTTGCGGTGAAAATATTCGGCGACGATCTCGACGAGCTGCTGTCCATCGGACAGCGGATCGAGGGCTGATGGGTCAGGTCGATGGCGCCCAGGACATTTCCCTGGAACAGGCCACCGGTCTTCCCATGATGCAGATCGAGCCGCGCCGCGAGGCTTTGGCCCGTTACGGTCTCACGATCGAGGACGTCCAGTCCGAGATCCGGACATCCCTCGCGGGGACCCGGGCCGGGCAGATCTTCGAGGGCGACCGGCGTTTCGACGTCATCGTCCGTCTGCCAGAGGATCTGCGATCGAACGTGGCTCTGCTTGAGCGGCTCAATATTCCGTTGCCATCTTCGGAGGGCGAGCGGGTGGAAACCATTCCGCTGCGCGAGCTGGCCGATATCGAGCTGATTATCGGGCCGAACCAGATCAGCCGGGAAAACGGCAAGCGGCGCATCGTCGTCACGGCGAATGTCCGCGGCCGCGATCTCGGTTCCTTCATCTCCGAGGTGCAGGAACTGGTTCGCAATGAAGGCGATATCCCGCCTGGTTATTGGGTGGAGTATGGCGGCACGTTCGAACAGTTGATCTCGGCAGCCAACCGGCTTTCCCTCGTGGTTCCGGTTGCGCTTGCATGATCTTCCTATTGCTGCTGGCCCTGTTCCGCTCGATGGCGGATGCGGCTGTCGTATTCTCCGGCGTGCCACTGGCGCTGACCGGTGGCGTGGCTGCGCTGCTCCTGCGGGACCTGCCCCTGTCGATCTCGGCCGGGGTGGGCTTCATCGCCCTGTCCGGGGTGGCGGTGCTCAACGGTGTTGTAATGGTGAGCTTCATCCGCAGCCTGATGGATGAAGGCAAACCGCTTGAGGAGGCGATCCGGGAGGGGGCGCTGACTCGCCTACGTCCGGTTCTGATGACCGCGTTGGTCGCCAGTCTGGGCTTCGTGCCGATGGCGCTCAATGTCGGCGCTGGTGCAGAGGTACAGCGGCCTCTAGCAACGGTCGTCATTGGTGGCATCACATCGTCCACCTTGCTGACACTTCTGGTGCTTCCGGCCCTCTTGCGCATCGTCCGGGGCTTCCTGGGCGGCAAGCCGGGCAGCGAAGCTCAGTCCGCAAGCGAGGAACTCGCCTGATCCTGTGTGACCCGGTCCGGGCCTCGTGCCCGGGCGGGGCATGCTGGCCGGAATTCATTTGGAGTATCACATGTTCCCATCAATGCCCGGACCGGGCACAAATAGATCGCTCTGGGCGATTTTCGCGGCCCTCGCCATATGCCTCCTGGCTGGCGGAGACGCGCTGGCTCACGGGGTCACCGAAGGCGACAAAGGCTATATCCAGGAGATCACGGGTCTGAACCTGATCCCCTTCCTCTATCTCGGCGCCAAGCACATGGTGACGGGGTATGACCACATTCTCTTCCTGTTCGGCGTGGTCTTCTTTCTCTACCGGCTCAAGCACGTCGGCATCTATGTCAGCCTGTTCGCGATCGGCCATTCCACCACCATGCTGGCCGGTGTCTTCTTCGATATCGGGCTGAATGCTTATCTGATCGATGCGATCATCGGCCTGTCCGTCGTCTACAAGGCGCTGGACAATCTCGGCGCCTTCCAGCGCTGGTTCGGCGTGCAGCCCTCCACGAAGGCGGCCACGCTGGTCTTCGGTCTGTTCCACGGCTTCGGTCTGTCGACCAAGCTGATCGACTACGACATCGCACCGGACGGGCTCCTGCCCAACCTGCTGGCGTTCAATATCGGGGTCGAGATCGGTCAGCTCCTAGCCCTGGCAGCCATCCTGATCGCAATGGCTTCTGGAGACGCACGGCGAGCTTTGCTCGCCATGCCTACCTCGCCAACACCGCCCTTATGTGCGCCGGCTTTATCCTGATGGGCCTTCAGCTCACCGGCTATTTCGTCGCGTAGACACAGACTTTCGGAGACTACCTATGTTCAATTCCCAACTCCCGTCCCGCGACGATCTTCCATCCCGCGAGAGCCTTCTGAAATCCACCCTGGTGGCGCTATTGGCCGCCATCGTCATTTTGGTAACCATTGTCCTGCCCGCCGAATACGGCATCGACCCGACCCGGATCGGTCGCGTCCTCGACCTGACCCAGATGGGCGAAATCAAGATGCAGCTGGCCGAGGAAGCCGCTGCTGACCGTGAAAGAAGCCCTGCAACGCAAACCGAAACATCTGCACCGCGGGAGGCAGTCGTCTCGTCTGCCGCCGCCATCCCGCAGGACTCGCCTGCTGAAACGGCGGAGCCGGAAGAGGTCGCACCGGTGACCGGGGCTCCGGTCGAGCCTGCCGCCCCGGAATGGCGCGACACGATCTCCATCACCCTGCAGCCGGGCGAGGCCACGGAGGTCAAGCTGACCATGCGGCAAGGGGAGGTCGCCATCTATGAGTGGACGACCGATCAGGCCGGTCTGAACTCCGACCTGCACGGTGACAACCCGCAGGATGCCTTCATCTCCTACCGCCAGGGTCGCAATGAGCCCGGCGACAGCGGCGAGTTCACTGCCGAGTTCGACGGCGCTCATGGCTGGTTCTGGCGCAACCGTTCCGAGGTCGCCGTGACAGTCACCCTGCGCACGCGGGGGGCCTACAGCGAATTCAATCGGCTGTTCTGATGGATGATGGCCCGGTCGCCTGGCCGGGCCGTCAATCCGGTTCCTGGAGAGCGGCATGATCCGTATCGGCGAGGCCTTTCAGGGCCGCGACAATCGTTTCACCCCGATCCGGGTCGTCTTGGCGAGCCTGGTCATCCTCGAACATGTGTTCGTGGTGGCGATGGGAACGGGCAGCCAGTCCCTTGTCAGTCTGCAGGGCTGGTCGCTCGGCTATCTGGCCGTGAATGGCTTCTTCATTCTCTCCGGCTTTCTCATTGCCGGGAGTCTTGAGCGGCGGCGGAACCTGTTTCGCTTCGTGGTGGCGCGGGCGTTGCGGCTCTGGCCTGCTCTCATCGTGCTTGCGCTCGCGGCCGCCCTGATTATCGGCCCGGTCGCAACCGGCCTATCTTCCGCGGCCTACTGGCAGTCTGCGCAGACCTGGCTCTTCATCCCGAACATAGTCTTCTTTGCCGACACCTCTGGTGGCCCGGCGGGTGTCTTCACCGGCAATCCGGCACCGGGTGAGTTCTCAGCCTCGCTGTGGACCCTGCGCTATGAAGTCCTGGCCTATGCGGCTGCGGCATTGCTGTTCTTCACGCGGGTGCTGTGGAGACCGCTCACGATCAGCCTGCTGTGGATCGGCATGTCAGTCCTGGCTGCCTATTTGGCCCTCCGGCACCCGGAAGTACCGGCCGTCTTCATTGAGGGAAGCCGGTTGGCAGCAGCCTTCCTGCTGGGTGCGGCGGCATATACAATGCGAGATCGCATCTCGCTGACGCTGATCCCTCTAGCCGTGGTCTTGCCGATGGCTTGGCTACTGGGCGAACACCCTGCCGCACCGGTCGTCTGGAACCTCGTTCTGGCGACGCTGATCCTGTGGGCTGGGTTGGCGTGGCTCGATCAAGTGCCGACCGGTTCTGGCCTGCCGGATTGGTCTTACGGCCTGTACATCTGGCATTACCCACTCTTCCAACTGATCTGGCATTGTGGCTGGGCAACATCGCCGCTACAGCTCGCGATGATAGGCGTCCCGATATCGACGGCGGTGGCCGCCTTGTCATGGCACTTCGTGGAGAAGCCTGCATTGCGGTTGTCGGGGCGGCTGTTCAGATCAGGGGCCGGCTGAAGAGCCCGGCAGACCGATTTTCACCACCATTCGAACGGAGCACACAATGCTTTGGCTGGTCATCAAATCCCTCATCTCCGGTGTCCTGGTCGGCATCGTTTCGGAAGCCGCCAAGCGCAGCGCGGCCATGGGAGCGTTGGTCGCTTCCCTGCCCATCGTCTCCGTCCTGGGCATGGTCTGGCTATGGCAAGAGACGAAAGACACGAACCGGCTCGCCGACCACGCCGAGGCCACCTTCTGGTTTGTCTTGCCGTCCCTGCCCATGTTCCTGCTGATCCCGACTCTCCTGCGTCGCGGCGTCGGCTTCTGGCCGTCCCTGATGCTGGGCAGTGTGGTCACCGTGGGGCTGTATCTCGCGATGACGTGGTTGGGGCCGCGACTGGGGTTGCGGTTGCCGTTTTGACGATCAAGCACCAAGCTGATCTGCCGGGCAGCGCTAAAACAGATGAGGTTGCCAGCGTGCGAGAGATTAGTTGTCTGGTGTAGCACTACTTGACTATTGCTCTAATGGAGCAAGCTGAGGCGCGGGCGTTTTCCGAACGAGTTCGACGATCTCAACCTGGCCGAGGCTGTGATCCAGCTTAACGGTGAGCTTCGTCTCTGCGGCCCGCCAAGCGGAATAATTCTGCTGGGACTTAATTTATCGCTGACTCTCAGAAGGCTTGGGGTTCAAGCCTACTAGATAAACTACATCTGCAATGCTTAAGGAGCGATAGTAGTTAAGCTTCTAGTCGCAGTTGTGGGTGGCTCTGCTGATGTGATCTTGAACAAAGAGGCCCTTGCGCAGCTGTAAGTCCGCGAGGGCGATTATCTGTTCCTGACCGAGAGTTCGGACGGCGGGTATCGACTGACTTCCTATGACCCAGAATTCGAAGAGCAGATGTCCCTAGCGGCGGACGTCATGCGTAAGGATCGCGACGTTCTGCGAGAGCTCGCCAAATGATCGCTCGCACTCGGCAGCCGACAATGTGGCTGGTCGGCAAAGCGGTTCTCGCGCTCCATGACATACAGCTATCCGAACACGGAGGCTCTTCAGAGATCAATGATCAGGGCGCGCTAGAAAGCGCGCTTGTACGACCCGTCAATCAGGCTCTCTATAGTGATCCTGATCATGCTGCTCTTGCCGCAGCCTATGTCTTTGAAATTGCGAAGAACCATTCGTTCGTTGACTGATGGCAATAAGCGTACCGCGTGGGTTCCTGCGCGTCTGTTTCTCGCGGCCAACGGCAAGGATCTCGAATTCGCCAAAGCCGACGCAGTAACGCTTATGAAAGGGGGGCAGCTGGCCTCGTGGACCAGATAGGATTGGGCCTATGGTTCCGATCCCGTCTCAAGTCTTCTTGATTATCAGCGTCTCAAAGCAGGGCAGGGGAGACCCAGCCCGGTTACATTCATGTTAGTTTGAATATCGCTTTTTGGGCGGCAATCGCTTAGTGGTCGCGCGAGCTGAGGAGTCTGAATTGCCTAACCCAAACGATTACACCGTCCGGGCCAATCTCGCTGGAAGGGAGTTGAAAGCTACAAGGCGTTCGTCGATCTTTGCCAAACGTTGAAAATCCCGAATTTGCGGTGGACGCTTCAGTCAAACATGGTCACCGCCATGCTCAGCTATCCTTGGCCGCGCTATTATGCGCCCAGGAAGAACGCCGAGGCCTGCAAGCTCTCCGTCAATGTCATGCTTCAGGAAACCCTCGCCAATGACATCGACTGCGCCGTGTCTGTCTTCGTCTCCAATGCCATCGAGCGAACCTGCACCGATCCAGCCTTTCGCAATTCGGTGATCGTGCAAACCTTCGCAGATCTGCACATCACAGACCGGTCCATTCAGGACCAATTGCTCAATGTCTTCGCCGTTTATGACGGTGAAGGCTGAGGCTCAGGGCATTCCCCCTGGAACGCCTCAAGACGGGATTCCTCAATCTCGAATGTCATCATCGGCCCGCCGCACGCCGGGCAGGTCATAATCTTCTCAACTTCGTCCAAATAAGAATCCGGCGTCAGCTCGAGGCCCTTGCGGGCGCCGTGCCTGATCAGCTCCGCCCGCGTGCTTCGCAGCACGCCGGGGCAACCGCCCCGTTTGCAATCGTGCTCGATCGCAAACGCCTCATCGATGTCGCGTAGTTGCTGATCTTCCGTCCAGCTCATGTCCGCCTCCTGTCTCCCGAAAAGGAACATTACAGGAACACGGGAGTCTAGCGGATTATGCTGCGCTCTTATGCGAAACGCCGCCCGCTAGCGCGAGCGGCGTTTGCTTTCAGGACCTTACGGCCCTTCTGCGAGGTGGTATGTCGGCCCGATCCAAAACGCGAGCCGGATCAGTTCGAGAATCTTAACGAAGATTTTACGGGCGTCCCGCACGCTCGCCTCACTGATGCTCAGTGACCACGAGACACAAACCCCGTTGATCGGGGAGGGTTGATGGGGCATCCTATTTGAGCCTTTCTTCTTGAAGATGGGTTTCACGAAAGACGCTCAGCTCGCGGTCGCCAAACTGTAGCTGGGCGTCTTTTCATTTTGCAATTCATAGGTTTTCTCCTGAATCGAATCGCATCCATAGTGTGAGTGCGTAACGAAGTATGAGTCTAGGCGTCTCATTATCGTTTCTGCGTTTATCGGCTTTTCTTCGTGGATAGCGGTTGAAGCTCCTTTCCTAGGTTGTCTAGATCGTGCGGCTTGAATCGAACCGCTCGCTACATCTAGTGTTTGTGATTGTCTCCGGGTCCAAACTGAGCGTCAACGGGTCAAACCGGTCCTGAACCCTGTTTTTCGTAAACAAAGTCCTACCAAATCGCGTTTTTTCACGGGATTGGTTCAGGTTATGCGCCTGGGGACAAATGCGGTTCCTTGTGGATAGCAGTCAAAAGACGGCACTCTGGTCTCCGATCCCGCACTATTGGGGTTCCCTCGGCGCTGCGCGTCTCGGCCCGGTTCTCGGCCTGGTCGGCCTTTAATCCGGCACAGAGAGCTTCGCTCACGATTTTTCGGGCGCCTCTTCGACCTTTGTCACGATCTTCCCACTCTCATAGAGGCGGAATCGACCGTTGCCGATCGGCTCAAGATGCTCGCCCTCGGCAGTCTTGAACTCCCGCGTGCTGTCCTTACTCCCATAGCTGCCACCGAGTGAGCGGAATCCCGCTTGGCTCGGAACATCGAAACCTGAATCAGGTTTCCGTCCTCGTCTCCCACCGCAAATATGTCTTCAGACATAGCGTCTCCTTATGTTGACCAGTGCATTTTCGCAGATGTGTTGACTCGATGAAAACCGCGCTGGCGCTAAATTGCAGTGCAGTACTTTCTCCGATGATCTGGATTGTCTCATATCGTTTTCGCGATGCAATTTTCTCGGCAGCGCAAGCGCAGTCATTTTGACGGTTTTGCCACTTTCTCTGAAAGCCAAAGGTGAGGGGGCTTCTCGTGAATTAATCCACGAGGAAGTCATGTCTCACTTAGAACTCATCACCAATCCGCGCTCCGTCACCGCCTATCGCTGGGATAGCGGTATGGGCGGCTCCTTTATCGTCTCCATAGTGAGCGACTTGGACAACGAGCGCGCGATCGTTCGCATCTGGTACGGCCGCGCCACCCCCGATGGCTGGGAAAGCTGGAAGGAATGGGACGGCGATCGGCGCACCGTCAAAAAGTCCGAACTCACTGACGAGCACACGCTTGATCTCTACAAGCCGCTTCCGCTCGCCAAAGCGCTCGCGAACATGGTTGAGCTCTTTCATCACAACGGAATCTATGGGCTCATCGCTGGCGCCGCCGAGCATGGATGGTCTGAAGGGGATCTGCGCACGCGTGTGAGGGCATGTATGCGCGCCAAAGTCGCTTTGGAATTTGCGGCCCAGGAAGCCGAACAGCCGAAGTCGGTCTATGTCCTCAAGGACGAATGCCACACCTACATCGAGAACCCCCTTGTGTTCTCGAGCAGGAGCGCCGCCCGTGCGGCCCTGACCTTCATCCGAGCTGAAGCCATCAAGGAATACGGCATCGCCCGGATCGAGAATAACGACGAGGATTCGTTCTCCATCACCGATTGCGTGGATCTGGTTATCACCGAAGCCACGCTCGACGACGCCGGCGAAGCACTCGCCCAGGCTTCTTAGATCCTCTGCACCTCTCCTGCATCGCCGCGCCTAGCGGACAGGCCATCACCTTCAAAGAGAAAGAAGGGGGAATGGTTTTCGGATCTTCCGTGTTGGACGTCACAGAACGTTGGATAAAATCCAAGAAATTTGGATAGGGCTTACATCCCGACACGCTCGGGGCTTCAAGCGGCAATCCGTCGGCCGAAGGCCCCTTCCCACGCCATGATCCCATAAAAAGCGAGGGCGGCAAGGGGCGCTGACGTGATCTGGAAGATTATCCGGGCGCCTTCATTTGGGCGTCTTGGAAAACGGGCTAGCTAACTGAGCGCCATGATCGAGAACCGCCAGGTCGCGACTTGCACTGCCTCTCACGATAGACTAAGTTCGCTACATGGCCGTTTATCGCGCATTGCTGATCGTGTTGACTCTGCTGGCGCTCGCCGGCGCTTCGGCGAACGCGTCGGTCGCGCATGAGGATCATCACCCCAGCCATTCTGCAGCCGAGATCGAAGTGTCCGGCCCGTCCGGAACCGACGAGCGCTCCGATTTCCACGCCACGCATCAATGCGGGGTTTGCCACCACGTGACGGCGCTGCCGGGTATAGGCCCCGACCTGTCGCAGGTTTCCGCGCCGCTCGCCTTCGAAGTGGAACACCAGTCTCTGACCGGATGGCGCACTTCTCCTGAGCACCAACCTCCAATCGGGTGATCAGACGCATTTCGTCCTGATCCTTCCGACTGGAGACTTCTTGTAAATGTCCAAACCAAATGACGCCCGGCGTGTATCGCCGGGCCGCTGGATCGCGGCTCTGCTTGTCGCAGGCGCGGTCCAGACCGGCAGTGCGCACGCGCGTGTCGATGAACCGGTCCGCCTTTCAGTGTCAGACGCGCTGAGCCGCGCGGTCTCGGCACATCCAGAACTCGACGCCCAGGCCGCCGAAATCGAGGCCCGTGAAGGTGAAGCGCGGCAGGCGGGCCTGTGGAGCAATCCCTCGATCGAACTGGAAGCCGACGAGATCGGCGGCGATCGCGGTGGTCTCGGTGATGCCGAAACGACGGTGTTTCTGCGTCAGACGATCCCGCTCGGCGGAGACCGTAGCCGGGCCCGAAACGCCGGGCTTGCTGCGACCCGCGTGGCGCAACAGACGCTTCGCCAACGCCGGCTCGATCTGCTGGCCCGCACGGCGGCGGCTTTCGTCGAGGCCGATGCGGCCCAAGACCGGGCCGAGGTTCGTCAGGAACTTCTCGACCTCGCCCGGGAGGCAGCTGACGCCATTACCGCACGTGTCGAAGCCGGACGTGCCTCGCCGATCGAAAACAACCGGGCTCGCGTGCTGCTGGAGACAGCGAGATCGGCAGCGACGCGCGCCAGGCTCGAAGCGAATGCTGCAACGGGAGAGCTGGCCGCAATCCTCGGCGCACCCGGACTGGAGGCATCCCTGGGCCATCCGCAACCTCTGTTCGGCTTCAATTTCTCTGAGGAGACACCTCAAGGCGCGATCGAGGCCAATGCCCGTCTCGCGGTGCAGCAGGCCGAGATCGCCCGCCGGGCAGCCGTCCTTCGTGCCGAGCGAGCCGGGGCCATCCCCGATGTGACGGTCGCGCCGGGATGCGACGGTACGGCTCCAGCGACGAAACCGCCTACCTCGCCTCGATCGAAATCCCCATTCCCGTGTTCGATCGCAATCAGGGAAATATCGCGGCGGCGGCGGCGCGAGAGACTGTCTCGCTTCTGGAGGCGGATGCGTTGCGGCGCGAGCTCATGCGCGAGTTTGCCCTGAATTACGGTCGCTGGCGGCGTGCCGGAGAGCATTACGAGAGCCTTCGAACACAGATTCTCCCGGCATCAAGAGAGGCCTATGAGGCGTCGCGAGAAGCCTATCGGGAAGGCGAACTCGATCTTCTCAACCTGCTCGACGTACAGCGTGAATATTTCGATTCGCGGATCGCGCTGATCGATGCGCGCTCCCGCTTCGCGGCATCTGCCATCGACCTTGATCTCGTAACCGGTGGACGCCGGCTTGTGGCGCTGCTCGAGGGCGCGCCGATGGAGGACATTCAATGAAACCGAACTCCTTCTTGCTTCTCACAACCTGCATGCTGGCGCTCTCCGCCTGTGGACAGGACAGCAGCCCGGCACCGGTCACGGACGATCATGGCGAGGAATCCGCGCAACACGCCGGCGAAGGCGAAACGCATGCGCCGGATGACCATGCCGGCGACGAACATCCACCGGGCGAAGATGGCGCAGATGAACATGCGGCCGGCGGGCACGAAACGGAGTCCCGTTCGGTCCGTCTGACCGAAGCCCAGCAGGCCGAGCTTGGAATCCAGATGGCTCCGGTCTCGTCGGGGCCTGTCGCCGCGACGGTCGAATTGCCAGGTGAAGTCGTTTTCGACCAGACCCAACTGGCTCACGTCTCGCCGCGGGTTTCAGGAATAGTCCGCCAGGTGAATGCCGCCGAAGGCGACGAGGTCGAAGCCGGCGAGGTTCTGGCCGTCCTGGAAAGCCGTGCACTGGCCGATGCCAAGGCCGAGTATCTTTCGGCACGCGAGCGTCTGGCTCTGGCCGAAGCCTCCTTCAACCGCGAACAGCGGCTCTGGGAGCGGCAAATTTCCGCCGAGCAGGACTTTCTCGACGCCCGTCAGGCGCTCGAAGAAGCCCGCATCACGCTGAGGCGGGCCAGTCAGCAACTGGAGGCGCTCGGTGTCGATGCGCAGGAGCGCCGGGACATCGCGGCCTCGCCGGAAGCCTCTCTGACCCGGTACGGCCTGGTTGCTCCAATCACCGGGACGGTGATCGAACGCCATGCGGTGCTCGGCGAAACGCTGGAATCGCAAGGCGAACAGCCCGCCTTCATCATCGCCGACACCAGCACGGTCTGGATCAACGCGGCGATCTATGGCGAGGACCTTGCCCGGGTAAATGCCGGAGATTCGGTGCTGGTCGAAGTTGGGGAAGGCATCCCTGCGATAGAGGAAACCATCGAGTTCGTCAGCCCTCAGCTCGGCGAGCGAACCCGAACCGGGCGAGCCCGCATCGTCGTGGAGGATGCCGGCGAGCGTCTGCGGCCGGGCATGTTCGTCACGGTGTTTTCCACACCGGCAGATGCCCTGCCGGCGCTTCGCGTTCCGGTCAGCGCACTACAGACCATCGAAGGCGAAACGGTCGTCTTCCGCGCCGAAGGCGATGCCTTTCGCGCTCAACGCGTCGAAGTGGGTGCCCGCTCGGCCCGGTTCGCCGAGATCACCAGCGGTCTGACACCAGGCGCGATCGTCGTCACCGAAGGTGCCTTCGCGCTGAAAGCGGAGTTGCAGAAAGGAGAGTTCGGCGATGGCCACGCGCACTGAACATCAGGCGGGCTCACAGCCTGCACTCGCAAGATTGCTGTACCGTGTCGCGGGCGGACGCATGCTCGCCCTTCTTGCCTTCATAGGGATCATCGCGGGAGGCGTCGCAACATTCCGGACCATGCCTGTGGATGCGTTCCCGGACGTCACCCCGACCCTGGTCCAGGTCTTCACCGAAACCGAGGGGCTCGCACCCGAAGAGGTGGAACGCTACGTCACCTTTCCGGTCGAAACGTCCATGAACGGGTTGCCGCGGATCGAGGAGGTCCGGTCCACCTCCAATTTCGGGCTTTCGGTCGTGACGGTCTATTTCCAAGACGGCACAGACATCTACTGGGCCCGCCAGCTTGTCGGAGAACGTCTCCAGCAGGCGCGCGAAGAAATCCCGGAAGGGTTCGGCGAGCCCAAGATGGGTCCGATCACCACCGGTCTGGGGCAAATCCTGTTCTACTTCCTGGACAGCACGAACGGAGAGTATGACGGCATCGAGCTGCGCACCATACAGGACTGGATCGTGAAGCTCGACCTTCAGACTGTACGCGGGGTCACCGAGGTGCTTTCGCTCGGGGGCTTCGAACAGCAATACCAGATTCATGTGAGGCCGCAGGCCTTGCTGCGCTTCGACCTGACGATCGAGGATGTTGTGGAGGCGGTGTCGGCCAACAACGCCAATGCGGGCGCGCAATTCCTCGTCGAAAATAGCGAGCAATACACTGTGCGTGCCGTCGGTCTTGCCGAAGGCGAGCACGATCTGGAGGACATTGTCGTCAAGGTCGCCGACGGCGTGCCGGTTCGCGTCGGCGATCTCGCCCGGGTCGAGGTGGGCGGTGCCCCGCGCCAGGGTCTGGCCACCATGAACGGCGAAGGCGAGACCGTGGCCGGCCTGGTGTTGAAACTCATCGGGGCCAATACCAACGAGGTAATCGCGAGCGTGAAGGATCGGCTCGACCGTATCAACGCGGCCCTTCCCGAAGCGTCGTGGCGACGCCGTATTACGATCAGTCCGAACTGGTCGGCAAGGCGGTCTCGACCATGACGACGGCACTCTGGCAAGGCGCTCTTCTGGTGGTGATCGTCCTGATCGCGTTCATGCGGGGATGGCGCCCCAGCCTGATCGTCGCGGCGTCCATTCCCTTCTCGGTGGCATTCGCGCTCCTGGCCATGCGCATCTTTGGCGTCTCCGCCAATCTGATGTCGCTGGGCGGCATCGCGATCGCCATCGGCATGATGGTCGACGGCGCCGTGGTGATCGTGGAGAACGCCAATCGGCGCCTGCAGGAAGCTGCGGCAGACGCGAACAAGCGCAGCGTGATCGCCGCAGCCTGTGCGGAGGTCTTGCAGCCGCTCATCTTCGCCATCCTGATCGTGGTCGTCGTATTCGTGCCGATCCTCACCCTTCAGGGCGTGGAGGGAAAGACGTTCCGGCCGCTTGCCTTCTCGGTGGTCTTCGCCATGGCGGGGTCGCTTGTCTTTGCGGTCCTTCTGGCGCCGGTCGCATCCTTCTTTGGTCTCAAGCACAGCCGGAAGGAGGAACACCAGCCCGGAGAGGGTCCCTTCGAACGGACACTTGCGCCGGTGATCGGCTTTTTTGTGCAGAGGCGCTGGGCCGCACTCCTGCTGGCTGCAGTCATGCTGGTTTCGGGCGGGGCGATTTTTCCGCGGCTCGGCTCGGAATTCACGCCGCGGATGAATGAGGGCGATCTGCTTGTGCGGCTGACGATGGCGCCCTCCATCTCGCTTCCCGAGGCGCGCGAGACGGTCACCCGGTTCGAGCGGGAGTTGCTCGCGCAATTTCCCGACGAGGTCGAACGGGTCGTCACCAGGGTGGGCCGGGGCGAGGTGGGCGCACACGGCCGACCCGGTCAATAGCGGTGAGGCTTTCGTCGCGCTCGCCCCGCGTTCGCAGTGGACGGGGGCGCGTAGCCAGGAAGCGCTGCTGGCGGAGATGAGCGAGGCGTTCGAGGACTTTCCCGGCGCCCAGTTCAATTTCACCCAGCCGATCGCTGCGGCGACCGATGAGCTTCTCACGGGCACCAAGGCGGCCCTGGCCATCAAGCTGTTCGGGCCGGACATGGGCGTGCTCGAAGAGCGTGGCAACGAGATCGCGGCCGTGGTTCGCGAGCTTGAAGGGGCGGCCGACGTCCAAGCCGACCAGGTCAGTGGCGCACCCCAGCTGCGCATCACGGTGAACCGCGAGGCGATAAGCCGTTTTGGCTTGAACGTCGAAGACGTGCTTTCAGTCGTGAGAACGACGATCGGAGCGAACAGGCCGGACAGGTCTTTGAGGGTGTGCGGCGTTTCGATATCACCCGTGCGCTACCAGGAGGCCGCGCGCGCGAACGCCGAGCAAATCAGCCGTATCGTCGTGACCGGGCCGAACGGCGAGCTGATTCCGCTTGGAGAGCTCGCCAGCGTTGAACGTATCGAGGGGCCGCGCCAGGTCACCCGCGAGAACAGTCAGCGCTTCCTCACGGTTCAGGCGAATGTGCGCAATCGCGACATCGGCTCCTTCGTCGAAGAGGGCCGTGCCGCAGTTGCCGAGGCCGTGGACTTGCCGCCTGGCTATTTTGTTGAGTGGGGCGGCCAGTTCGAACTCCAGCAGGAAGCCAATGCGCGCTTTGCCGTGGTCATCCCGGTCACGCTCGCCATCGTCTTCCTGTTGCTGCTGTTCAGCTTCGGCCGTCTGAAGAGCGCCCTGCTGATCCTGGCCAACATCCCGCTGGCGCTTGTCGGTGGCATCGCCGCGCTCTGGCTGACCGGACAGAACCTGTCCGTGCCAGCTTCGGTCGGCTTCATCGCGCTCTTCGGTATCGCGCTTGGAAACGGGATGGTGCTCGTCTCCTTTCTCGATGGCTTTGCCCGTGAGCGGCGCGATATCGACCGGCTCTCCATCGAGGCCGCCGCGCGGCGGGCCAAACCCGTCCTGATGACGGCCACCACCACCGGGCTCGGTCTGATGCCGCTGCTCTTCGCGAGCGGTGTCGGGTCCGAGGTGCAACGCCCGCTCGCCGCGGTCGTTATCGGAGGGTTGGTGACCTCGACGATCCTGACGCTGCTGGTCATGCCCGCGGTGTACAAGTGGTTCGCGCCGGCCGCGCCATCGGATGGCGGTGTGGAGGACCTGCCCGCCCCGGTCTAGCCTGAGGCCTTCCGCGGCGAATGAACGCCGCGGAAGGCCCATTCTTCGTCAGCGACGTCCGGAGGATCTAACCTATGCCGGAACTGACCAATGTCCTGCTCTTCGCCCTGCTGCCGGTCCTCGGCAACTTCATAGGGGCGATAAGTATCGAATTTCACGTCGCGTCATCGCGCATGGTCAGCCACGCGCTCCATGCTGCGGTCGGGGTCGTCCTGGCGATCGTGACGATCGAACTCATGCCGCGCGGACTCGCCGTGACTGAAAACTGGCAGACCGGCCTGGCGTTCGGGCTGGGAGGACTTGGCTATATCATGCTCATGAAGGCGGTCAGCTTCGTCCTAAGCCGACCGGGTTCGAACGCCGGTTCGAGCACATGGATGGTCTATATCGCCGTCGGCGTGGACCTTTTTAGCGATGGCTCATGATCGGGGCCGGCAGCGCGGTTTCGCCCGGTCTCGGATTGCTGCTTGCCCTGGGGCAGTTGCTCGCCGATTTCCCCGAGGGCTATGCCACCTTCGCGAACCTCCAAGCCAGGAAAGTGTCACGCAAGACCCGGTTCGTGCTTTCTGCCGCGCTCGTCCTGCCCGCGACCATCGCCGCGCTGATCTCTTTCCTCGTGCTGCGGGATATGCCGAATGGGTGCAGACTTCGGCACTTGTCGCGGTAGCGGGCATCCTCACGATCGCCGCTATCGAGGACATGATGGGAGAGGCCCATGAAAGCGCCGAAGACCGGACCGGCTCCATCCTGGCGTTTATTGGCGGGTTCGTTCTGTTCAGCCTGGTCACGACGGAATAGGAAACAGGAAGCGGTAGCTGGCTGTCAGGCCTGAAGCCAGGCTTCCGCGGCCGCGCGCTCATCGGTTTCGAAAAACTTCAGCTCGGCCTTGAAGAATGGATCGCTCAACGTGGTGCCCCAGTCCTGCCAGCGCTTGTCGCCGAGGATCGCAATGCGGTCCATCTGTTCCTGATGGCTGACGTCGAACTTCAGATCGGCCCAGAGACCCTTGAAGTCCCAACCCTCGAAATCTTTCAGCTCGATCAGCATTCGGACCTTTTCCTGGTCCGAGGCCGCCTCTTCGAACGGCACTGTCAGAGGAAACGGCCCGTTAGCAGGGATCGGGTGACCTTGGCTGAATGAGCAACCCGTTCCGCTACTTCAAAACCTCGCCCGAGATCATCCGCCTGGCGGTGATGATGTATATCCGCTTTCCGCTTTCGCTGCGGAATATCGAGGACCTGCTCCATGAGCGCGGGATCGACATCAGCCACGAGACGGTCCGGTATTGGTGGAACCGGTTCGGACCGCTGATGGCCCGCGAGATCAAGAAGCGGCGGTCGCACCAGCTTCGACAAGTGACCCAGTGGCGCTGGCACCTCGACGAAGTCTTCGTGAAGATCAATGGTGAGACCCACTATCTGTGGCGTGCCGTCGACCATGAAGGCGAGGTGCTGGAGTCGTTCGTCACCAAGACGTGCGACAAGGCTTCAGCATTGAAGTTCCTTAAGAAAGCGATGAAGCGATGCGGCAAGCCGGAAGAGGTCGTCACGGATCGCCTCAGGTCTTATGGCGCAGCCATGCGCGAGATCGGGAACGGCAATCGCCAGGTCACGGGCCGTCACGAGAACAATCGGGCTGAGAACTCACACCTGCCGTTTCGAAGACGGGAGCGGGCGATGGCGAGGTTCAGGCAGATGCGAAGCCTCCAGAAGTTCGCCGCCGCCCACGCGTCCGTCCACAACCACTTCAACCATGACCGCTCCCTCGAACGCCGGCCTCGCTTCAAATCCCTCCGCGACGCAGCCCTCGCCGAGTGGCGTCAGCTCCCGGCTGCGTGACGCCGCCCATCCTGATTTCTGAGACTGGTCCATATTTGTCTGACAGCACCCTTAGCCGCGCCTCGTTCGAAGCAGTAGAATTCACCCTTGGGATCGACCTCGGCAGGTGTTGGCTCGCCAAGCAGCCGGCACAAGTCGAGAAAATGCTCCTGCGCGGCCGAGCGTTCCTTGAGCTCGGAAGGTCGCCACTTGGCTATAAAATCCGCAGCTTCCATCAACCGGCATTTAATCCAAATCAGCGAACCTTTGCACATATCCGCGACAACCAAGGCGTTTATGTCAAGGCCCAACCATCTCAAGACCCTTGAAACGAAATATGCGCGACTGAAGGGATATTATTTTCATATCGAGCGGGAGGCTGAAGATTATGACGGTGCAGAGCTCGTCGATAAGCAGAACGAGATCTTTCGCCGGCAACAAAAGATCGCCGATCGAATGACAGCGATTGAAAAGACGATACAAATCTGGGACCCAGACTGGCTTGGCGAGGAGATCCGCCCAATCCGTGTCAGGCGGCAATCTCCCGTGAGAGAGCATCAATCAAAACTAATAAATGAGTTCATCTGGAATTCGGATGAAACCTTTACATCTACTGATGTTGTCGAATATCTGGACGAGAAATTCGCCGAACTCGGTGTAACACCTTTAAGCCGTACAAACTTATACAATGGGGTGATAAGTACTCTCCGGCGAAGAGAGGGTGAGATATTAGAACTCGTCGGGTCGGACCCACTCACCTGGAAAGTAGCATCAGATTACTCTGATTAGATCCGGATTTGATAATTCCTCGGTTTCCTGCGGTGCAATTGCATTCGTAAAAAATAAGCCATTGTGGCCACCGGACCTATATCGATTCTAAAAGCCTATATTAATACGAATTTGTTAATGCTTGAGTTATATTTACGCTGTTTATTCGTAGACAAGACATAATAGAATGTTAGTCAAAGAATACGTCTCCGAATCTTTCTCTCCGATAAGCGGCAGCATCTTCGTCGGTAAGCGAACCTGGTGCTACGATTGCCTCCTCAAAAGGTAGCCCCTGGTTCAAATTCAGCACACTTTTCCGAAGGGCGCAGTCGAAGCGGCCGCCACGCGTTCCTTGGATGATATCGTTGTCGATCTCATTGGTGCCCATTACGGCTAGGCATTCGCACATGAAGGCTGCGCTGAACGTGCCTCGTGCGATTTTGTTTCCAAGGGCCCGCTCATCCTCATACACACCGATGAGCTCCAGCCGCGCCTTGAGGTCCTTATAGGTAAGCTTGCGCTTCTTCATTTCGCGCACGATCACCCATTTCGCCCATTTTGCTCTAGCGGCATCCGCGTTTTCTGTTGATGAAATCATTGTCAAAAGCTCGCCTCTCCAATCTCTGAAACACATCGATATCGATGACAGGCACCCGATTTGCATCAATTTCGATGGTAATTCAAGGGAGCCGATTTTGAAACGCCGGACGGTCAAGTCAGGAACGCCCAGGAAGCGTCTCTCCGAGAGTCAAAACCTTCGGCGAGAGGACATTGATGCGTTGTCGGATGATGAGGCCGTCGCCCTATGGATGAAATTCCGCTTCGCTGAGACTGACGGCAGGCCAGTTTGCCCGAACTGCGGAACGGAAAAGCCGTATTTTATTACGACGCGTAACCAATTTCGGTGTCGTAACTCTGGCTGCCGGAAAACCTTCTCGCTGACCAGCGACACCTATTTTCATAGCCCGAAGAAGTCCCTCAGAGACATCCTCAAAGCAATGGTCGAGTTTAGTCTGAAAGCTCAACACATGACTGTTGACGAGCTCTCAAAAGCGTTGAACCTGTCAACAAAAACCGCAGCCGTTTGGATGCAAAAGCTCACTCGGCTGTGCGAGCACCGAATGTTCGCTGGCGTTTTCGACAGCCCTGTCGCCTACGATACAGCAGAGTTCCACGGTCGACTTCGAAATCCGAACTTGAGAGCAAGAGGTAGCGCCGCAAAGGGCCGAAACTTGGGCAAACGTCTGCACTATTTGGCGATTAAGGAAAACAGGCATTACGGCCGGATGGTAATGAAGCCATTCGAAGACCTCAAAGCCGCTGAGATCGGAAAATACATTATGTCGAAAATCGCAAGGGGCAGTATGACCTTTATGGATGAAGCTTCGGGTTGGAAACGGATGTACGGATATCACAAACAGAAGCCAATCAAACATAAGACTTCATACTGGAAGAAAGGGAAAGACGGCGAACCTGACAGGCACACTAATCACGCCGAAAGCGTGTTCTCAGGATTGCGTGTCAAAGAGCGGGTTGCCCGTGGTTGGGCTCCCCAAAACGCGCAGTTTCGCTGCGCTGAAGAATGTTATCGCAGAGAGAGCGCGGCGCTCGACGACATCGATGCGTTTTTTGACCTTGGCAAGGCGTTGGCTAAGCCTGGTCAGAATGGGATGAGGGGATATTGGAAATGGTACAAGAAGCGAAACAGCCCTTCCGGCTGCGCTCGGGGCGTGCACACGCGATCGTGCGAGGAATGGAAGCGACACTTCCGGCCGAAATTGAAGAAGAGCCTGGCGTCTATGCTATAGCGTTTGACATTCCCCAACTTGGGTGGAGTTACCCTTTGGTCGCTCCTGGTGGAAACCCTGTTGCGTACATCGGCGTCGCGACCGACGTCAGAGAGCGTTGTGAACATCACTTTTTTGGTCCTGCGAAAGCGTCTGCTTTTCGTATTACAGCGTGGGGCCTGCTGCGCGCGCTAGCGATTGCCCCGGAACTCTCGCAGGATATCGCGGAGGCCTAGCTTACCGAATACTTAGAAGCGAATGCCACATTGGTTTGGGCAGATTGCGATTATCCTCGCGACATCGAAGCTTCAGTGCTCCGGCGCTTTGAACTGCCGTGCAATTTGCAGGGCCAAACTGGCTCGTTGAAACGCCTAGCGGCCGACTCCCGACGTGCGTTCGGTCCAGAAATCACTCAATAACTAGCTTCCAACCAGTGTAACGCCCTTCGGCGGCGACTGACTCAACCTGGCCACGATCCTTCATTTTCCGGAGACAAGCGCCGGCGCGCTTTACCATGGTGCGCCTGATTTCAATGTTGGCACCTTCTAGACCCCGGTCTTCCAAAAGCGCATTTGTGAAGTCATCTGTCGTAAAGACGCGCTCGGGCTCCGCATACATCGTGTCGAGTATGATGCGCATGACTTCCCCGCGAAACGCGCCATAGGGTGGCGGTACCGGTTTTGGCGAAATGCTGTCTATGTCGATCCGCGGCTCGAAAATGCGGATAGTCGAATCGATGTGGTCAATCTGCTTTATGAGCTCGCGCACGCGCCCCTGCGATAGCTCTAGCTCTCCAGCAAGCTCGGCACGCTTTCGGACCAAGCCATGAAGCAGGTTGGGGGATCTCGCGTCCGTAGGGATCAGTTCGTCACCCATGTGGCTTACCATAACAGAACCATTAACATCGTAAACAGTGTAATTCATCAATGTTGGTGCATTTGCGCCAACATGCCGCGCCTTCCTTCGTGTCGCTGTCTCTGAGCGTCAAAAGAACAATGATGGCAATTGGGAAGACGTGACGAGCTACGTCAACATCACCGTCTTCAACGCTCGCGCGATCTCGCTGCTCAAGGCCACCGGCGTCAAAGGCTCCATGTACAATTTCATGGGTCAGATGACCTTCGCGTCGGTCAAGCACGCCGACGAGTTCTTCGACACCTACAAGCTGCGTGTCGGCAATGATGACCGTGTCATCCCCCTGGACACCAAGAAGCGCGAAGACAATGGCGCCAATGACGGCGGCTTTGGCGGTCCCATCGACGCCTAAGAGATAGTCGGGCGCGCGCCGCGTTCAGCCCCCGTCCGCGGCGGGTCCGCTTCATCCCCGGACACGCGCCAGGCTCGAGCAAGGGAGCCTTCGACCTGCTCCCTTGCTCACCCCTTCTGCTCAATCGGATCTGTCCTCATGTCCGCTTTCATCACCAAGCCGCGCTCCATCACGGTCTACGACCTTCCCAATGGCGGGGGATCTCACACCGTCTCTATCCTTGAAACCCTCGATGACGGGCGCGTTCGCGTTCGCATCTGGTATGGCCGCGCCACCGCCCTCGGCTGGGAGCGCTGGCGTGATTGGGACGGAGGAATCCAGATCGTCCAGCCCGAAGAACTCCGCAACAAGCGCACAATGAACCTCTTCAAAACGACCTCCTAACCTCACTCCGGGGTTCCCTACTGAGCGATGAGGCCGCCTCCTCCCCTCGGGCCTCCGGCCGACCATCCACGGCCACGCTCAGTCCCTGAAGGGGCGCACTTCACCGTGCGCCCCTTCTTTTTCCCTACCGCTCCATAGGACCGCCCCATGTCTTGCATCGATCTTCACAGCGCCCTCGAGCCTCAGACGCTCGTCTCCTGCCAGAATTGCTCCTGGACAGGGCTTGCCTCCCATCTCCATGCGATCCGTGATCTGGCCACCCGTATCGCCCCAGGCGAGACCGTCCCGGCCGGGCAATGTCCCGATTGCGGCGCGCTTGCGCATCTTCATGCGCCGCGGTCATCCGTTTCTGTCGAGGTGTTCGCTCTGGCGAGCGATACACGCGATGGAACCGAAGTCTTCGCCGGCACGCGCCAAGCGCGCGCGGATCTTCTGCGTGAACGGTTCCTTGGCAAAATGCTTAAAGCCAGCGTGCCTATAGCTGAGCCTGTTGAGCTGCCCCACAACCCAACTCCGGCCCAGATCGAAGACGCATTCTTGCAATGCATCGAGGGCGGCTGTGCTGGTGAACTTGATACATTCGCCCTGGATGAGTTCACGATCGAGCTTGATGAACCGATTTCCCAGCTCGTCCTGTTCGTCCGGTCTTTTCTCGAGACCTTCCCGGAACTGGCCTCGGACGAACCGCTGAATGGCGCGACGGCCGTTGACCGGATCGCGGCGCTCATGCCTTCGGCTGACGCCGCGCTCGACGCCGCTGAGAACGCTGGAATCGTGATTGATGAGCCGCCCGTCTGGGACGGGCCGACTGACAGCGAGGGCCAGCCCTGCCGTCACGTCAATCATTACGAATGCGTCTGCGGAGAAACCTGGACCGATCAATGGTCCTGCCAGTGCAATGATGAGTGTCCTGTCTGCGGCCGCGAGATCGAGCCGCACTCGAGCGATTACGTCGAGGAATAGACCATGCGCTCAAGCACTGGCCTAAGACCTCAAACGTTGAGACCTCGCGTAAACGCGCGGCGGCCTCGCGCCTTGACCGAAAACCGGTCTCATTGAACCTTGCCTGAATTCTTTGCAGAAACATCAGAGAGTTCAATCAGGATGCCCTCATGACATCACGCGAGATCATAAAGCTATTGGAAAAGGACGGCTGGTCACTGGTCCGTGTTAAAGGGGACCATCATCATTTCAAAAAACCCGGTGTGGCGTTTCTGGTGACGGTCCCTCATCCAACCAAGGACATCAAACCGGGAACCTTGCGCAACATCTACCGGCAAGCTGGTTGGAAATGGCCGCCAGAATAGCACCACTTGTACCGCCCGTTTCAGATGTGTATATTATACACACCGATGGAGATTGAAATGTCCCAACCATTTGTCATGATCGTACACACGGACGAAGCTGAATCCGGCTTCAGCGCGTTCTTTCCTGATGCCCCTGGCTGCGTTGCAGCGGGCGAGACTCTTGGCCAGCTCAAAGCGGATGCAGCGAGCGCCCTGCGATCGCATATCGATGTCTCGCGAGAGGAGGGGTTGGCTATACCTGTCGCTCGTGATTTTGATGCTGTCCTAAGTGACCCGGATGTTCAGGAAAACCTCAAGGATGCCTTTGTTATTCTTGAGGTCCGTCCCCTCGCTCGTTCAGGCCGAGTCAAGCGGGTCAATATCACCATTGATGAGTTTGCTCTCGATATAATCGATCGTGCTGCCGAGCGTGTAGGATCGACACGATCAGCCTTTATGGCGAGCGCTGCGCTCGAGGCGTCAGAAGACGCCAACGCTGCTTAATCAGTGCCGGGTTCCTCCTAGCTTGGATAGTCTGGGTTCCCTCGGCGCAAGCGCCGAGGCCCTTGTCCTCGGCGCTTCGCGTCTGCGGGCCGGATCAGGAACCGGGCTTCGCCCGGCACTCTTTAAGCAGGCCATATGGCCTGCGGCTTGGAGGAAGTGATGAGCAAAGCTGCGATCTGATCGTCGCTCGTCAACCGGGCTAAAGCCCGGTCGGGCACTTCGTTACGCCCCTTCGGGGTGACAAGCGCCGCTCAGCTCTTCTCTTTTCTCGTCATCACTCCCCCCCAGCCAGGGGCAATATGTGTTTGGGTTGGCGTATCGGTAAGGGACCGCCTAGCGCGGGCGAGGCCCGCTGACTTATACCAAGTGCAGGCGGGGTGGTTTGTTGCGTCGTCCATGAAGAGAGCGAAATCATCAGGCGTTTATGTTGCGTTGAGTTATGTTATATGCGCGTTTTTATTCGATTTTTCTGTAATTAGCGCTTCACTTTTAAAAGCACTCGGTCTATTCTGTACTTGTTCAAGGGGGTTCCCCCCGCTCACTTGCTGGAGAGAAAAATGCAAGACCTGTCCTTTGAAACCGGCTTTTCCAACATCGATCTGCAAGCGCGTGAAATGCCTTGCGACGACGCAGTTGCACACGCCCTTGATGCGATCTGCAATGAGTTGAACGAGCTGACGGACGGCACCGCCCTGGAGGGTGTTCAAGCCGAAATCCTAACCCGCTTCACGAGCACCCTGCACAGCCTAGCACAAGCCAAGTCCCGCTCGATGGATGCAAAGACGTTTGAGCTTAAAGAACTGCTCAATGAGCAAGACGGCTCAGAGATCAAATCCGAACGCCTCGAAACCCTTCAAGCCGATATTCAGCATGAAGAACAGGTCATCGCCGCCATTGAAACCATGCGCGACCGGATGGCCGAAAATCACCGCATGATTACGGGCACTGTCTGGACCCCCGCGCGCGGTTCTAAAACCTCTCGCAACGCCACCAGTGCAGCCATTCTTGAAGCCCGCGACTTCCTTGCCAACAAGAAACGGGCAGACGCCCTGCGCAGGGCCCCTCAAGGCCCCATCGCCGCCGTGATCGGCACCCAGCACTTCACGGATGTTTCGCGCGTTATGGACGTTCTGGACAAGCTCAAAGCCAAACAGTCCGAAATGGTCCTGTGCCACGGCGGCCAGAAAACCGGCGTCGATCAAATCGCCGCACGCTGGCAGAAGCTAATAACGTCCCTGTCATCATCGCCCGCCCTGAGTTCAAAAAGGACGGAAAGCGCGCCGCGTTCGCCCGCAATGATCGAGTGATCGCAATGCGTCCCCGTGGTGTCTTCGCCTTCATCAAGGAAGGTGACGGCGTCGGCATCGCAAAGAACCTTCACGACAAGGCCCGCGATGCGGGCATCACCGCTCAAATCTTCACCCAAAACTAGAAAGGGCAGGGGCGCCCGGTTTAACCGCCGAGCGCCCCGCTTTTTATCATGGAGAACAACCCCCAGCCCGCAGGCATGGACCCCGACGAACTGCGACACATCCAGCAGACTTTAGGCTTCACCGACAACGAGCTTGCGCACGCTTTAGGATGGGCCGGAACGTCCGCCCAGACCTTGCGGAAAATGAAGCGCGGAAAGAAACCGATCGGAACCCACACAGCCGAGAAATTACGCGCCCTCATGCCCCCCGGTTATCGCGCGCCTTAAGATCATCCACGCCTTGCCCGTTGCCTTCGCGCAGCGGGCTTTTTTTATGCGGCGACAACGCACCGTCGCTCGCTTTCCTCGCTTCTCGTTTTGCCTCGCCGTTTCCTGTGAGCGGGCTGCATCGGCGAGCGATGGCGCGAAGCCTTCAACGTTACAGTTTTTCGCAGTCTCACACGCCGCCCGCTAACGCGGCGGCGTGCTCGTTTTTCCGATCATGGTTTAGCTCGTCACGCGTGAGCGTCAGTGGCCGGGATCTGTGCCTGAGCGGCCGCCCTTGCGGGCGACACCTTTCACCACGGCTAGGCGTGTTCCTGGACTGGGCGGCGATTATCGCCCTGGCGTGGCGCATCGGAAGGAGGGGGGAGCGAAGCGGACGCCCTTCGGGCGGCTCTCTTGTGTCGTTTCGGCCGGCTTCGCCGTCTCTATCGATCGGGTCGGGTTCTGAGGCCCTTCGGGCCGCTCCTGGACTTTGCCCCTCTTTTGATGTCGGCGGCTCTCTGTTGGCCCTGGCGGGCCTGATTCTGGCGAGAACGCCTCGCTGTGGGATGGGCTTGGGAGGTGGGTGAGGGGATTTCTCTCTACCCCGCAGGGGCGGGGTGTTGGTTCACACAGTATGCACTGCGCGCGCATTCTCTTTCGAGAATGCATAAGTGATTGAGATTGTGCGATTATCCGCGCCCTTCGTGCGCGGAATTGATGTAAATCGCGAAAATCTCGTTTTTGCCCGCCTGGTTTTCGCTATATATATCAGTGGCTTGTGTCTGCCTCCGTTGGAGGCGTCTGCCTTTTATAGAGGCAGTGCTGTCTTATCTCTGCCTTTGCTGAACTATCGCTGGACTTGCAGCCTTCAATCGCGGATAGTGTTCGTGCAGCTCTCCACTGACCATCTGAATAGGTGGTACAGTGACAAAACCAACCCGTGGTGACCGGCCTCAGATCCGCGTCTACCTTCCGAGCGATTACGTCGATCAGCTCGACCGTGAAGTTTCTCTCGGCCGCTTTCCGAACCGTTCCGAAGCTGTCGCCTATGCTGTGCGCAGGGCATATCTCGATCCTGATCTGGATACATCAAGCTATCTTGAGAGCATCGAACGAGATTTGAGCTTTGTGATGCTCGCTGTGCTGCTTTCAGGGCGCGACCAGCTTAGCGGCGATGCGCTTTCCGTGTTGAATGCCTCAGCTAAAAACCTCGCGGAACGAGGCCATAATCGGCCCTTAAATCACCTCGAATCTGGCGCGGTACGCACGCTCCTCGCCTCCGGTAAAGGAGGCTAGAATGGATCGTCAAAGAACCGCTCTAGGAACCAACGACGCCCACTCCGCTGCGCTGCGTGGCGGGCAGGTTTTCTTCCACAATGCGCGCATGATGATGCAGATCATTTCGCGCGTGCTTTTGCTCTGCGTGGCGATCACATCTGCTATCGCGCTCGGCTACACCTACTGGCAGTCCGACAGGACTGATAGCTACATGCTCACCGTCCGGGAAATGGCGCGTATGGACGTCATGACCGGGCACGGCGACAGAGAGGTGTTGATCAAGGTCCGGGGTCAGCCAGATGTCGTAATGACCGCCTCGGAAGTGCTTTCTAATGCGGTCATCAACCGCCGCGCCGAATACTTCATTGAGACCGCTCTCAATCACGTCCTGATCGGCGTCGGTGTTGGTCTTTTCGTGTTCGTTCTGATGCTGGCCTGGTTCATCAAAAAGGTCGAGTTCTGGGCTCTGATCGCTTCGTTCGTGGCGCTCAACTGATCAAGGACAAAGAGCTCAAAACGATCATCGACAAGCACAATAATGCGGCCCGGAAGCGCTACAAAACCAAGCGCTATAAGCCTACGAATTGGCGGGCGTGCCCTACGCGTGGCGCTCAGAAACGACCCATACAATGTTCCTGGGGACACCGGCGCAGGTAAGTCTCAGCTCTATTTGCGTCTGCTCAAACAGATCCGCGATCGCGGTGATCGCGCTATCGTCTATGACAAAATGCGCACCTTCATCCCGGCCTTCTACGACACGGATAAAGGTGACCATATCCTCAATCCGGTTGATGAGCGCTGCTCGTCCTGGACGCCGTTTTCTGACGCGCGTTCCATGAATGACTTCCGTCAGCTGGCGGCTTCGATCATCCCCCAGAACCCCAATTCAAACGATCCTTTCTGGGATGATTCCGCGCGCCTTGTGTTCGCTTGCACAGCCGAAAAACTGGCTCGTCAGAACCGGCGCGATCTGAATACGCTCCTTCATTATCTGATGAAGGCTCCGCTCTCGGAATTGGCGGACTTCCTCGAGGACACGTTGGCTGCCAGCACGATGAGCACAGACATCGCCAAGACCGCGATGTCGATCCGGGCGACCATGCAACCGCGCCTTGCTTCACTGGAAGCCATGAACAAACCCGGAGCCGATGCGCGCGCGTTTTCGATCCGCGATTGGGTCAAGGACGAGGACGCCGGTTCATGGCTTTTCATGTCATCGCGCTCTGACCAGCACGAAATGATGCGCCCGCTCATATCTACGTGGATGGACATCGCGCTAAACGCAATCATGGCCCAAGAGCGAGATCCGGATCGAACAATCTGGATCATCCTCGATGAGCTTCCGAGCCTGAATAAGCTGCCGACCCTGGAAGCGGGACTGGCTGAAGGCCGCCAGTACGGCGCGGCCTATGTCGTCGGGCTTCAGTCGCTCTCCCAGCTTGAATCCATCTACAGAAAGGAATCGGCCAAGACCATCACCGGCCTATGCCGGACCAAGGTCATCCTCAATCTCGCAGATCCCGAAACCGCTAAAGCCGCTTCCGCCTATATCGGCCGGGCGGAGACGCAGCGCGCTCAGCGTTCGGTCTCGTTCGGTGCAGCCAGCGTGCGTGACGGCAACAGCTTCACTCTCCAAGACAAGATGGATGAGATCGTCATGGCCGAGGATCTGATGCGTCTTGAGAACCTGAGCGGTTTTCTTATCCCGGCGCTCGATGCGCCCTCAGCCTCTATCAAGATCAAGTATCAGTCTCCTCCGACACGCTGCGCTGGCTTTATCCCGCGCGTGGACGATCCGGACGACATTGATTGGCAGACGATTACCCCGCTGGCCCCGTCTTCAGGAGGGCTAGCACCTGGTCAAAGTGCAACCGGGACCAATACCGGCGCACCCGATATTGACCCTGACACCATCGTGTCTGAATCCGATGGCGGTGAGGAAATGGGGATCAGTCCCGAAGGCCAGGCGCGCGATGAGGATGTTCGCGAGACAGGCCATGAGGACGAGACGCCTTCGAGCCTCGAGGCTGAAGCTGATGCCGAAATCGACCCGCCAGTCACCGAGCAGGCTTACGGCAACAACATGATGACCTTGCCGGCGGACTTCCTCTATCGCGACGAAGGGGAGGGCCGATAGATGCTTGGCATGACCAAGGACGGCGGCGGGCTGTCGGCTGGCTACTACTCCCAGGACAACTACTATTCCAAAGACGGAGATCCTGATCAGTCCGAATGGCTGGGAAAGGGCGCCGAGGCCGCTGGCCTACGTCCGGCCGGCAAGGACGGCGTGACAGTCCAACGCCCAAAGATCGACGGTAAGGTCTTTAACGAGCTTCAGGCTGGCAGAATGCCGGACGGGACAACCGTCAAAGATCCTGACAAGCGCACGCCGGGTTGGGACCTCACCGCGTCCGCCCCAAAATCAGTGTCCGTGATGGCGCTCGTTGCCGGCGATGCCCGGCTTGTCAAAGCACATCGCCAAGCGTCGCCGCGGCCGCCCAGTATCTTGAGCGACACGCCGGGACGCGCGTGAAGGTCGATGGCAAGGCGGTCCACAAGCACACCGGCAATCTCTTGATCGGTCGCTATACCCATGACACGTCGCGCGCCAAAGACCCGGCCTTGCATGATCACCTGTACGTTCACAACGCCACCTATGATGCAAGCACCGGCAAATGGCGGGCTGTGGACAGCACGCAATTGTACCAGGCGAAGGAGGCGGCTTCACGGATCTATATGGCAGAGCTCGCGCAGAATGTGGTCAGCGCCGGGTACAAGATTACTGAGCGCGACCGTCACGGCAACTTTGAGATTGAAGGCGTCCCTGAGCAACTGATCGACCGCTTCTCCAAAAGAAAAGCCGAGATCGATGCGAAGTGGCCGAGTCTAACGACCCCAACTCTCGCAAAGCTCGAGAGCGCGCAGCGCTCCTTACTCGCGATGCGAAGACTTCGGCTATCGAGACCGAAGCAAAGCGTGAGGCCTGGCGCAAGGAAGCCGGCAAGGAACTCAGCCTCATCGATCGGCTTCGAGACGCAGCCGTCCGGGGCGCCCATCTAGGGCGTCTGGCGGGCCGCAATGATACGCTTGGCGAGGGCCGAGGCGTCGTGGAGCGTGTCGTCGCTCCGATCGCCCAGAAGATCCGCGCGGGCTTTGAAAACAAAGGCGGCGCTCGTGAAACTCTCCAATATGCGATAGCTCACGTCACAGAGCGCAAGGCCGTCTTCTCTGAAGCGGATCTCGTGACCGCGGCATTGAGCAGGCGCGGCGGAGCTCAGCTTGATCCCAGAGCGATCGTCACTGAGATCGAACGCGCCTACGCCCAGGGCTCGTTGATCCGGACTGGCGATAAACCCGAAATGGGCCTGACGACCGACAAGATTCTCGCCTCAGAGCGCTTCATCATCCGCTCGATGAAGGAGCAAGGTTCAACATGGAGCCTCAGCAAGGCTGCCACTGATCAGGAAGCCCGAATCAGCCTCTCTGACGATCAAGGCAAGGCCTTCAAGGTCGCGCTTGAGGGTGAGCAGCGCTATGCGGCGATCGTCGGTTATGCCGGCACCGGCAAGTCCTATCTCGTCTCCAAGATCAGGGACGCGCTTGAAAGGTCTGATCCAGACGCAAAGGTGCTGGCTCTCGCTCCGATGCACAAGCAGGTCGCAGACTTCCGAGAAGAACTTGGCCTTGAGACGAACACCATTGCGGGCTTCATCGCTGAAAACCGCAGCGTGTTAAATGCCTCGAGCGACAAGAAGCCAGATCAGGATCTGTCCAAGACCCTCGTCGTTGTGGACGAAGCCGGCATGAACTCCAACGAACAGGCCGCCCAACTGGTCAAACTCTTCGACAAGATGGGCGTCGGCCGCGTTGTGATGCTCGGTGACCCTCGACAGAAGTCATCGCCCGCCCAGGGCGCACCGTTCGCCGCCATGCTGAAAGCAAACATCCCCAAAGCGGAAATGCGCGACATCCGGCGTCAAAAAACCCCGACCTTCCGCAAAGCCGCGTTTGAGGCGGCGACCGGCCGTGTCTCCAAGGCGCTTGAAACCCTGGGAGAACACGTCCGATCGACGGGTGATGCGCCGCTCGAGGCGGCAGCCGTGCAGCATTGGCGTTCGCTCAGCCCCGATCAGCGTCAAGACGCTCTGATCGTCTCAACGACCCTCGAGCGGCGCGATCGCCTCAACGCCATGATCCGGGATGCGAAGATCAATGATCCGGCCTTAAGCCCAGAAGAGCGCTTGTCGGCCAAGGCCTATGAGGCTTCCACCCTCATCAGCAAGCGCCTCACCAAAGCCCAACTCAATACCGGCAATGGCCTCGCAGCCGGTGATCAGCTTCTCTTTCACCGCGATCTTCGCAGGATCGGCATCAAAAAGGGGGATCAGCTGACCCTTGTCTCGATCGACAAGAAGCAGCGGCAGGCCACCTTGGCGAAGTCTGATGGTTCAAAGGTCAAATACCGCTTCCTCGGTCTGGACGCGAAATCGACCGCGTTCGAGGCCTACACTCGAAAACAGATCGAGATCCGCGAAGGTGAAAAGCTCGCCTGGTCCAAATCAGACCGGCAATCGGGTATCCGCGCCGGCACAACGGTATCCGTCGTCTCGTTTGATCGCACACATGTGACCCTGCGTGACGAGCAAGGTCGTTTGCAAACCCTTGAGCGCACTAATCCAATCTTGCAGCATGTGAACTATGCCTATTCGCGCACCTCATTTGCGTCGCAGGGCGCGACTAAGGACGTTGTCATCGCCGTCACCGGCGTCGGTGACCGGCTCTCTGGCGACCAGGCGCACAGCTATGTGGCCATGTCGCGCGTGGGCGGGAAAGACAAGGCGGCGGAACATTTTGCGATCTTCACAGAGGACAAGAAACAGCTCATGGATCGCTACAGAATGCAGCTTATGCCTACGGATAGCGCCTTGATCGCGAGTAATGATCCACTGCTGGGGCGCGATAGCGTCAAGAATCCGCTTGATGGCTCGAATGGAATAGGATTCAACAAGCCGGGCGACGAAAGACGTGGCACTATGTCTCCGTCTGACGGTCTCGCACCTGCACATGATCGTCTGAATGTGGAAAGGGCAGACCGCGCTCGATGAAGAACGCGCCTGACATTACTCTGATTTCAATCGCTGAGCGATTGTCACGCGAGAAGTCTCTGTTCGCGCAGTCACAGCTATTGGATTTGTCCAATACCCAAGCGGCCATGCAGGGTCAGAAAAGTGCTCTTGAGCCTTCTCTGGAACGTCTCACGGGTGACGGCTTCTTCCGTAGCGGGCCAGACGGTTTTTGCGTACTGACCGCACTGATCGCTGGATGGCTCAAGTTGGCCGCGCGCTCTCGAATCCGGAGCGCACAAATCCTCGAGCAGGCGAGGAGGGCCGTTCAGACCTCTCTCAGCCAATGAACCAGCCTCAACGCTACAACATCATCGACACCGCCAAGGCAGGCGGCATCGAGAAGGCCTTGCACGACCTGATGTCTACGCGCGAGAGGAGTGACGCGGTATACATCCACGGCGATGACGGCCCGGATATTGCTCGCTTCCCCCTCTATACGCCCAATATGACCGGCGCCGCGAATTTCGTCGGGCGCGCGTCCAAAGCGCTCGTCCAAGGCACTCAAGGCAAGTCCGGGCTGGGACCGGACACGGTTCTGGTGATCTCGGACGCGGCTTTCAGATCCGCCCACCGCGCCGCACTTGTCGCAACGGCCGTTGAAGCGCTGAATATCGGCAAGGTTCTCGTCCTGGCCGAGCCTGATAAGTCCTCCAAGACGGATCTCTTCGTTCTTCGAGAAGCGACACGACTTGGAGCCGCCTCTGATCTGGGGCCGCTCTATGGCGAAGCCCAGATCACCAAGGCCGGTTCAGGCATGGCGTCGTTGATCGAGCAATCTGTCTCGAGCCAGGAGGTGAAAACCGGCACCGTCGAACAGGCCGCCGCCGCGGCCTATCTGGCCTCGCGGTCCGACACCATCCTTCATGCAGCAAATGCACTCAGGCAAGATAATTTGAACACCGCCGTTCAGACCGAACGGCACAAGGACAGCGATAGCCGCGCTTCATACTCGACCTCAGTCCTTCGCCCTGTTCAGGACGGCATGGTCAATTATCGATCCGGCGCTGGCTTGCGCGAAGGCGATGTCTTGCAAGTCTCGAACGCGCCAGAAAACAGCGGCTACGACAAAGGTCAGTCCTTCACGATCACGAATGTAAAACCTCTCGGATCTACCGCGCTCGCCAAAGACGAAGACGGTCGCTACGTCACAATACCCCTTGGTCGCGCCCATGAAGTAGGCGTAGTCATGACTGCGTATCGACCCCAGCCCCTAAAGGTCATGGAGGGTGACAAGGTGCGTACCGCTGAGGCAGAAGGTACAGCCGCGATGGTCAACTCGAACGGCTTCATGCTTCAGGCTGACACCGGCCGTTCTGAGACCTTCTCCGCCGAGCGCCCCTCGCCTGACAGTCTGGCGCTTGCCTATACGTCCCTGACGCCGGCGATCGAGAACAACCGCGCTTTCCTCGCCGTCGCTGGATCTGCGACCGGACCCCGGATGGCGCCAGCACTCCGGGCGCGGCCGCCTACGCAGCTTGGCGCGGTCAGGCGCGCGGCTCTGACGCACGCCTGTTCACCGATAACCGGGACGCGCTGTTGGCCAATACCCGCACAGCTCCGCTTGAGGGTCTGAGCCGACTTCAGAGCCAGTTCCTGGACGCGAACAAGGATCTGTCCAGGAAAGCCGCGCTATCCCCCAGATCGAGCGTGGAGACCGCTCACGATGAGTCTAGAACAATTTATCTGGCCCGGGCTGGTGCTCGTCGGAACCGCGGCGGCCGCAGGTGGATTTTACTGGCTGTCGCGATCTGGGTCGAAATCGTCACCGGTTCAGCAATCAAGCTCGAACACAGCGCCTTCCAAAACGCCGGCCGTCGCCTCGGATAATGACTGGACACGCGCTTCGGCGCCCTTGGTCCGCGTCGTCTCGAAAATCGCACCTGGTCAGCCCTATCTCTGGGCTCCGCGTCTGAGTGAATTCATGGCCGTGGAAGAGCGCTATCGCGGCACGGAGAAAGCCGTCGCTGAAACTCAGCGCCTTCGCAATTACCGCGCCGGGCTCGTCTTCATGAACGCCGCCTCAGTGCGCCCGAAGGCCGCGCTCCTGGTCGAGGGGCAGGATAATAACGTAGCGATCTCGCTCTTTGATCGGATCGGCTTGGCCTATGCCGTAGTTCGTCCTTGGGATGAAGAGGCGATCAGGGCGCGGTTCAGTCCTTTGGCCTGATCACCGCCAGCAAACCAGCAGAGACGCCTGCGAAGCCAAAGCCGAAGCCTGCCAAACCGAGTGCCGCCCCTGTCCGGCCGGAGCCGGCATCGATGAGCGCTTCTTTATTTGATGACCCTACGAGCTTGGATCTGCCCCAGGATCTCACTTAGAAGGCCGATTTCTGCTCGATCGTTGCGGGCGTGGCTAACTTTTCTGTCCAGAAAATATTGCTTCCACAATAAATGTTTCCTGGCATCGCGGACACCGCATCGTATGCGCTCGTGCCTCGACAGTTTCTGCATTCCCGCCGTTAGGCCCGGTATCATACAGTCTTGGCTTTACGCAGCCTTGAGCGCATTTCAGCACAAATCCAGAGATGTAGCTTCGTTTCGCACTCATGCTCTAAGTGTAACAGCTTAATCCCGAAAGCGGACCTCGGCGATTGATCCCGTCGCAACACGAACTCCCATTTCAATTGCGGGACCAAATCGATCTCAGGCCAGCAACTCAGGTGCGGAAATTGGCGGAGCGGGACGATAGGTCGGCCTGCCGTATTACACGAATTGCCGCATGTCTTTCCCTCCTCTGACGAGCAGCAGGCGGAAACATTTGCGATTTATTATCTCGCCATAAGTTCGGAACCGCTCAGGCCATGACTCGCAATCTGCAGTAAATTTTTGACCCGCGGCGGTCTTGACCGAGCAAGAGCCGGTACAGGGTGCTGCCAGACAAATACGGAGTGGTCTCGAAGGACCGGGTTTGCCCGCAACTCAAGCCACGAGTTGGCGCCATTCGGCCAGGGCATGGGCACGGTTTTCCTTGAAGTCGGATCGACGATAGACTTGGCGTTCAAGATTGAAGTGATTGTGGACTGAAGACTGGATGGCGGCAAACTTTTGGAGACTGCGGGCCGACCTGAACCGGTTCATCACTTTCTCTCGTCGTCGCAGCGGCTGATGCGAGTTTTCGACCCGATTGTTGAGCCACCTCCCGGTTTCTTGTCGACGAACAATTCCCAGTCCACGCAACGCCGCTTTGTACGATGGCAACTTGTCGGTGACGATCGCTTCGGGACCGCCATAACGCTTCATCGCCTTGCGCAGAAAGTTCAACGCTGCCTTGCGATTTCGCGTCTTCGTGACATACGCCTCCAGCACTTCACCTTCGTGATCGACGCGCGCCATAGATAGTGCGTCTCACCGTGATCTTCACGAAAACCTCGTCGAGATGCCAAGTCCAGTTCGAATAACTTCCGTTCGACACACGACGTTTTCTGATCGATTTGGCGAATAACGGCCCAAACCGGTTCCACCAAAACCGCACTGTCTAATGGGTGATGTCGATGCCGCGCTCGTGCAGCAGATCCTCCACATTCCGCAAGGACAGCGGAAAGCGCATATGCATCATCACCGCGAAGCGAATGATCTCAAGCGAAGTCTTGAAATAATTGAATGGGTTACGCATGCTCTGAAGCTATGAAGCCGCTGGTCCAGCCTCAAGGCTGAGTTCCTCTGACACTGCCCGCCAAACACCCCCTACTCTGGTGGATGCGCGCGACTAGCAACTGGCCCATGTCTATCCGGTTCGCGTGTTCAAAATTGCCAGAATTCACTCGATAACTACAGGATCACTGACGAAATTCGGGAGACGCTGAAACAGACCTTGATCCTACAGCCACTAGAGACACTACCGTTGAGATCCAGTCCAATGGAGAAAACGCCCGAACCGAAATTTTGAGGCTCGGGTAGTGGCCGCAAGCGCACGAGGAAACTATGCCCTACACTCACAATCGCGTATTCGAAAACGCTAATATGGCTGAGATTGAGGAGCGCACGCGACGTTCACTAGCTGAGGCCGGTTTTGGTGTCCTTACGGAAATTGACGTGAAAGCCACGATGAAGGCGAAAATCGATGTTGATCTTCAAGCGTATCGCATCCTCGGAGCGTGCAACCCCACAATGGCGCATAGAGCCATAGAGCTTGAACCTCGGATTGGAGCGATGCTGCCATGCAACGTAATCCTGCGGGAGGTGGAAAACGGCATCGAGGTAAGCGCTATCGACCCTGTAGCGTCGATGCTCGCGATTGAGAATGACGACCTCACGCGTTTGGCCGCTGAAGTTCGTGATTTGCTGGTTCGAGCAATTGATAAACTGTGATTAACTGAGTGCCATTTGCCTGTCTGCTGAGGCAATTTAGAAGGTCGAGGTCCGCGTTTGTCTGATCTGTTTTATGTGAAATTTAAGACCTACTTTCTAGTGCGCATTAAACGGCACTGGGCAGCGCGGTCTCCACTGTTCCGAAAAATTCTTGCGAGGTTGCGAGAAGTGGGCATAGCCAAAATAAGCGTGATATCGACCCTCGTCGGATTTGAATTAATCATAAAACAGGTGCTTGAAAGCAGGCTAATTACTTGGGGCGGTGCGGCCTCGGTTTTCCCAGGTGTTCAGCTTTCTTTGAGTCACAATCGAGGAGTGAGCTTCGGATTGTTCGAAAGCGATCATTGGCTGATGCCCTACGGCCTTGCCGGCATAGCATTAGTTCTGGTTGTAGCCGCCGTGGTTTGGACCGCACGGCAAAAATCGAAACTCGTTAATCTCGCCGGTACTCTGCTTGCGGTGGGCGGATTGGCCAATGCGATCGATAGGCTCGGAGACGGCGCCGTGACGGACTATTTGGAAATTGGGTGGCAGGCGATTCGTTGGCCCACATTCAACTTGGCGGACGTTTTCATTTTCATTGCCGTCGCACTGTTACTCGTCGGCTGGAGAAAGGGCGTTCAAGATTTGGACGGCCACCCGCAATAGTCGACTATTGCCCGTTTGGCGCCTTGGGTTTGTGTTCAAATGAACATTTTGAATGGTCGAAGAGGCTTGTGACGATTTCACAAGAGCCGACCTTGCCACCTGCGCAGCCGTCGATCATGCGCATAAGTTCACCTTCGAGCACACGAAGCTGTTCGATGCGTTTTTGCGTTTCAATTAGGTGATGCCGCGCAAGTTCGTCCGCCTTGGTACAATCTGTGCCAGGGTTTTCCTGAAGATCGATCAGATCTCGAATGGCTTCGACGGTAAAACCCAGATCACGCGCATGTCGGATAAAGCCGAGCAGGTCCACCGAGGCTTGCCCGTAGACGCGCCGTCCGCTTTCAACCCGCCTCGGTTCTGGCATTAGGCCGACGCTCTCGTAATACCGGATCGTCGTCACTTTGACGCCTGACGTTTCTGCCGCTTGGCCGATAGTGAATTCTTTTTGCATTTTTCTCTTGCTTCTATAGTCGCTGTAGAAATTAGACTCCATCTTAAACGTAGGAGTCAAGAAAATGAGTTGTTGCCCAAGCGACCAAAAATTCGATGGATCATCGGTCGCGTACAGACGCGCCCTGTGGGCCGTCATTTTTATCAATCTTTTGATGTTCGTCGTCGAAATCTCGGCAGGCTTCGCTTCAGGTTCGCAATCGCTCAAAGCCGATGCCTTGGACTTCGCCGGGGATACGATGACCTACACAATCAGTCTTCTGGTCATTGGCTCCGCCCTTGCGGTTCGAGCCAAAGCCGCTCTCTTCAAAGGTGGCCTTTTGTTCGCGATCGCGATTGCCGTGCTGAGCATGACACTGCTCCGCGCATTCTCTGGCGAGCCGCCAGTCGCAGAGACCATGGGCATTGTCGGGTTCGCGGCACTACTCGCCAACGCTATCAGCGTGCTGATCCTTCTCAAATGGAGAGACGGTGACGCAAACGTTCGTTCGGTCTGGCTTTGCTCGCGCAATGACGCCATCGGCAATGTCGGCGTCATGATCGCCGGTGGCCTCGTCGCCCTGACAGGGTCGGCTTGGCCGGACCTCATTCTCGCGTTCGTGCTCGCCGGCATTTTCACCCGCTCGGCATGGTCCATCTGCTCGCAAGCTCTCGCAGAGCTTCGTGACCACACAGCCCTCGCCAACACTGGAGAAGCGTAATGTCACCCCTGCTCGTTGGCGTCGTTGCTTACATTCTCCTAACGGCCGCCTTGTCGATCCCGTTCATGCTTCGTGCGCGGTTTGAGTTTCGACAGCAGGGCAAATGGTCACCGATGACGGCGATCATTTCCGGGCTCATCATGCACGGGCATTTCCTCGCCACGATCGCTCTCGCGTGGCTCGATCGTGGCAGTTTGTTCGCGCCGAACCTGATCTCGTTAATGGTAGGGGGAGGGCTCGTCCTCGGTGGCGCCTACGTCATTTTCCTTGGGCGCTACGCCTACGGATCGCAACAGCGTGTTTACGGCTTGCTCGAAGATGAGCTGATCCAACACGGCATCTATCGGCGCACCCGCAATCCACAATATGTCGGCTACAGCGGCATGTTTCTCGGTGCTGCGATCGCGGCCGGATCCGGTCTCGCTATGCTATCCGCACTGGCCTTCGTGGCGATCATCCACGTGTTCATCACCTGGGTCGAAGAACCGCACATGCGTCGGACCTTCGGTGACGCGTTTAGTCAGTATGCGCAAAAAGTTCGACGATATGTCTGATTGAGACACGATAGTCGGGTGTCCTCCAGGACCTAATATTCGACATCGGGGTAGCGCCAAGCATTGCGTTGCTGAGCTAACGCGAAAGCTTGAGATAGTGAGACGCTGATCGCGTTGGGACGATCCAAGCTCCATTCGTCAAAAGCCGATTGATCTGCGAACATGTTTACCTGATTACAAAAGGCTCCTCGGAGATCCTTGCAACAAGATTTGGTGTCAGTCTTGGTCAGCGACATAACCGGATTTGCTGGTGCAATGCCGGCAACGGAGCGGTCAGTCACTTTTATTTCGATGTCTGTATGTGAATTCGGACACGATGTGTGCAGCGTCGCCGCCTGCCCAATCAATGATGGCAAGAACAGCGCATCAAAAACGCACCAAGTGAAAAGTGAGCGTTCGGCGGTTTCGAAACGGTGCGCTGTGGGTACCAAACTCAGGCCGACAAAGCCTACGATGTGCCCGTCATCATCAAGCTCGATCGCGCTTTGAGGAACAAGGTTGAGAAGAGTTGAAGCTGCGTCTACCGGCGTCCCGAGGTGATCTGCGATAGACGCAAAGGAGATCGGTTTTCCACTGGCCAGCGCTCTATAAATGTAGAGCGATGCTTTCTGGAGATCTTTCGGGTTCTCGCCGGTGTAACCCGCTTCTAGAATAGCAGTGATTTGGGCGAGATCTGTCATCGAAGCTACCCCGCACAACACGAGAGTTTCGCAAGGTCTTTGTCGAAGCCCTGTGCCGCAAGTTTGAAACCTTCGACCGTCGTTAGATATGGAAATATCGTGTCGCCAAGTTCTTTGGTCGTCATGCCAAACTTGAGCGCCAGAACCAAGGTTTGGATGCTATCTGCGCCCTCAGGGGCCATGATTTGTGCACCGAGTAGCTCGTCAGTTTTGCGATCTGCCACGAGCTTTATAAGCCCGCGCGTGTCGGCAGCCGCGAGGGCTCGGGGTACTTGGTCCAGCGGGGCGATTGACGTTTTGACGTCATAGCCCGCTGCCTCGGCTGCCTCGGCGGTGAAGGCCACGCCAGCAACCTGTGATCGGAGAACACGACCCAGGGCATCGCACGATTGTCATAGGGTTTGACGGGTTGAGACGTGGCGTGTTTGGCGGCCAATTTCGCGCCGTACGCTGCCATGTAGACATATTGGTCGCGACCTGTGACATCGCCTGCCGCATATATGGAGGGATTGCTACTCCGCATGAGCAGGTCGACGGCAATGCCGCCGCGCGCGTCGGTCTCCACACCAACGTCGCCCAGGCCAAGATGTTGCGTGTTCGGGCGTCGCCCCGCTGCAATCAGAACGCTCTGGGCGAGACGACATCCGTGCCGCCAGTCGTCTCGCAGTGGAGCTGGACGCCGGAGGACGATTGCTCGATGCGTTGATAGCCAACGCCAGAGCAGACCGTGATGCCCTCAGCTTCAAATGAAGCCTGGAGTGCCGCACTAATTTCGGGCTCCGCCTCCGGTATAAGACGCGTGCGACAGCAGATCGTTACGTGCACACCGGCGCGGGCAAACATCTGCCCGAGTTCACACCCGATGACGCCTCCGCCGATGACAATCATGCTCTCTGGCAGGCGATCTAGTTCGAGCGCACTGGTCGAATCTAGTGTTTGAACGTTTTCTATGCCAGGGATCGGCGGAATGCTGCTGGAAGAGCCAGTGGCGATGATGACCTTCGCAGCGCGTATTGTCTGCCCGTCGAAAGTAACGCCGCCCTCTACGAGGCGGGCGGGACCTTTCGTTTCGATGTAGTCGATATTCTGGTACTCGGGCAGCAGCGCTTCGTATTTTTTGTCACGAAGGCCCGAAACAAGTGCATCTTTTTGTGCCTGGACCGCTGACCAGTCATCGACCTGGATTCCACGGACACACCCGCAAACCTGCGGGCAGCAGCGCCGGAGTGCGCAGCTTCCATAGCGCGAATAATGGCCTTCGATGGCACGCAGCCAACGTTCACGCATGTACCGCCAATCGTTCCATGACCGATGATCGCCACGCGTGCGCCCGCTTCGGCCGCGGTGATTGCCGCCGAGAATCCGGCGGATCCGGCACCAACAACGGCGATATCATATTCGCCATTGTTCCCATCTGAGCAGCAATCTTTCATTTGTGACTTCTCCGTCTAACCAGTGATTTGGCGGCGCTTTTAGTGTTGATGTTCTGCTTCGGAATGGTCGGAATCTTCGGCGTTGGAGGCATGCGCGGGATAACCAGCATCGGTGGATGCCTGACCAACAAGCGCTGCGGTCGTCACGCTCGCATCAAACCGAACAATTGCGGTCTTTGTCTCGTAGTCGACCTCAACTGAATCCACGCCTTCAACACGGCTCATCGCCGTCCGAACCGTGATCGGGCAGGTCGCACACGTCATGTTTTCGATGTCAAATGTAGCGGTTTCTGTTTGAGCAACGACTATATTCCTCTTTGCTGATGTCTCTGACGGCGCATAATTGAATGCTGACAGACCGGCTCCTGCGATACCGAGCAGGGCTACGGATAGTATTACGGTGGATGTTCGTTTCATTTTGTGTCTCCTAGTAAAAAAATGGGGCCCACCAGTCGATCGTTGCGGCGAGCAGAACGATCGCCAAGCCGACCCAGAGGGCGATTTGGGTGATGATGTTGGATTGGGGTTTTGCGCAATATGAGCCGTCTTCGCATGGTGGCTCAGACTTGAAATAGACGTGCCAAAATCCCGCGCCGATAAAGGCCAGCGTCACTACTATGAAATAGGGCTTGTACGGATCGAGCGCGGTGAGCGAACCGATCCACGCGCCACTGACGCCGGCGAGTACCAACACCAAAGGCAAGATGCAGCAGGATGACGCCACAATGGCGCCGATAATGCCTCCCGCTGCGAGCCAGCGTCGTTTTTGACGGGGGGCTGGTGTTTGGTCGCTCGATTGTTCGATTTCGGTCATTCGTTTTCTTGCTCATTCCTAGATTTTCAACTAGGCTAATCCCTGTAGTGACTACAGACTCAAGGAGAAAATGAACACGAAAACACACGCTCGCGTGAAGGCACTTACGAGAGGCGAGCTTGCCCGCCTTACCGGCTGCAACGCAGAAACCATTCGGTACTACGAAACTCAGGGCGTCCTGCCTGCGCCTCGACGCGCAGAAAACGGATGCCGACTCTACGACCGCCGCCACATCTCGGTTCTGAACTTTATCAGACAATTTCGAGACCTTGGGTTTTCGCTGAACCAATGTCGTTCGCTCCTTCGTTTGGAGCGCGATCATTCCGGCCAGTGCCAGGCAGTTGCCAATGAAATCAACGCCCACATTGAAGTGGTCGAAGAGCGTATTACGGTGCTGAAATCAGTCGCGTCCACGCTGCGCGCGGCGGCCAGAAAGTGCTCAATTGAACCGAACGCCGGCTGTCACGTTCTGGACGCGTTACTCCAAGTCGATGCTGATAAGTCCTCCGGCGCGAAGTCGTAGAGAGCATCAACTATCGGGCATTCCGGCACGACACCGCCGTCGCACTGTGAGGCCATGTCACCAAGAACACTTTCTAGACGTTTTAGGTCCGCAATTTTCTGTCGCACCGAGGCCAAGTGGTCGAGGGTTATATCTCGGACTTGACCACAGCTATAGGCGTTGTTGTCGACCAAGCTGAGGAGGTTCTGGACCTCAGCGACAGCGAACCCGAGATCGCGTGCGCGCATCAAAAACTTGAGCCGGCGAACATCGTCATCCGAATAGGTTCGAAACCCATTTGCCGCACGAGCAGGTTCGGGCATGAGCCCGATGCTCTCATAATATCGCACAGTCTCTAGATGGCAGCCCGTGAGTTTGGCGAGTTTGCCGCGCGTAATGTTCATCAAGTCGCCTCGGTTTGCTGTTGCCCTCAGTCTAGGGCTTTTGACCAAACTGCTTGCGTTCCCAGTGGTCGATGGTCCGGATTGGGCCCGGGCAATAATGATCGCGCGCGCGGCGCCCGGCCAGCCGACCAATCAAAATCGGGAGAGCGCGCATCTCGCAGCCAGCCGTCGCGAAGATCGCCGCGAGCACGAACGATATCCCAAGATGCCCGTAGACATAGATGTTCAATATCGCGATCGCGTTCCAGAGCGATGGTGGAGCGACTTCACCGGTTGATTGCCAACCCAAATAGGCGGCCGCTGCGATGCCCAGCGCTGCAAGTAGCGTGGCCAGAACGATAGCCTAATGCCGAAGCCAATGTTCACCGTGTAGGGAATGAGCTGCAATGCGAAGAGCGTAAATCCAATCACGGAGAGATTGGTAAGCGCGCCGACGTCGCCAAAACTCACGATCTGATAGACCCAATAAAGTGAGCCGTAGCCGAAGAGCGCGCGAGCAGCACGACCGATCCACCCTGGCGGTGGAATTGTACCAGCGTCGTCGAAACGGAAAGTCGGTTTAGCGTCTGCCATGTTACCTCCGCGACCAATCCAGAACCCAACTTTGAAGTCTGAACTCGTACTGCGGCAGGATGAATGCGGCGATGAGGAACGTTGTTCCGATCACCCACCAGATCCAAAATGATCTTGATGCTTGGCCGCGCCATATTGCATAGGACGCTGCAACGGCGAGCAATCCTGCAGATATCCAAAAGAAGTAAGGTTGCCAACGCGCGAACCAGCCGAGTTTCGCGACCAACCCACTCGCGAGTCCGAAGTGCACAAGCAATATCGGGATGACGCAACACGACGCGCCCACGAAAGCGGCGAAGCCTCCGAGCGCGCCGCCACTCGAAAGCGCTCTTGAGAGCCAACCTTGATCTGTACCCGCTACTGGCATGACGCCACAATAACATCTGTAGTTACTACAGATGCAAGGCGTCCTGGGTCGCGGATCGATCACGAGTTCGAGACTGCTCGCCCCTTTGGAGGGCCGAGACGCTGGCGCTATCCCACCCTTACCCACCCTTTGGGCCTGCGGCCAGAAGTGGGAGCGAAATTGGCCTCTGCCCGGCCAATTGTGTCTCCCACTTCTTGAAGAAGAATCCGTCTTGTGACGGCTTCTTGGCGACGGCCTTCCTAGAGTCCCCTAGTGGGGACTCGTCAGGCCCTCGTGACACATGTGCACGGTGCTTGGGGTGAAGCATCGGTGCAACGTCACATGTGTCAGTTGTGCTATAGCTCGGCGTTTCAACCTGGAGTAATGTTGGGCGGATGAGATCGACTTGGGCGAGAGCAAGCAGGATGTATACGGGCAAAAATGCTCCGTTACATGTATACCATTCAGAGCACACGAAGTGTGTCCTCAAGGCATATCCTGCTTGTCCTTCAATTGCCAGGAGGGCTTAACGAATGCCGCCAAAGGGTCATCGAAAGTCACGCGCCGAGGTTCGATCCGAGCGGATCGACGTCTATGTCACGCCAACTGAGTTGGCGGCCATAAACGAGGCGGCGGAGACTTGCGATCAGACCCGTGCGGCCTTCGTGCGTGCATGTGCGCTCGGGGCTCGTCCCCAAGCGAAACCTGCACGCGTCACAGCGGATGCCATTCGCCAGCTGACTTCGATTGGGAACAATCTCAATCAGCTTGCAAAACAGGCCAACGCCGGCTTCGTGGTATCCGCTCCCGCGGTCCACGCAACCCTGGACGCTGTCCTGTCCGCTGTGCGCCGGCTCGGCTGATCTTCCGATGATCGGAGAAGCTCAGACCGGAACCGGCTTTGGCGGCCTCGCCCGATACCTCGCCACGGGGCAGCGTGGCGATCGACCTGAGCGGGTCGAGTGGGCAGAGGCGCGCAATCTGCCGACAACGATCCGGACACCTATCCTGCGATGATGTGTGCCACGGCGCGGATGTCGCGACGGGTCAAAGATCCCGTCTTTCATTTTTCTGTTAGTTGGCCAGTGGACGAGCAGCTCGAGCCCGACGCATGGCGGGCGTCGCAGATCGAACGCTCTCAGACCTCGGTTTATCGGAGCATCAGTCGGTGATCGTTTGTCACAATGACACCGAGCACCCGCATCTCCATGTGATGGTCAATCGGGTGCATCCGGAAACCGGCAAGGCCTGGCCAAAGTGGCGCTACAAGACCCGCCTTGAACGCTCGCTCAAAACCCAAGAGAGGGAGTTAGGCCTACAGGAGGTTCCTGGAAGGCTCTCCCGTGTGTTGAGCTTTGGGGAGCGTTTGAAGAAACGGGCTGAAGGCGGGTTTGACGTCAATGCGCTTGTCGCCTGGGGCAAGGACAAGATCGGTGAGTTGCGCCAGTTCATTCGGCCGCACTTCGATGAGGCATCCTCATGGAATGATCTTGAAGATCGGGTTTCCGAGCGTGGGCTCGGTATCCACGGCAAGGGCCAAGGATTGATCTTCAGCGATGGAAAGGGCTTCGCCAAGCTCTCCCAGGTCGGGGGCAAGAAGCATCGGTTGGCGATGCTCGAAGCGCGCTTCGGTGACTGGAAGAGCTACGAGACGGAGCGGAAGAAGTCCGGTGGCTTCGATCGTCAAGACGCTCTTGACCGGGACGAATTGAGTGAGATCGAGCGACGGCTGCGCCGTCGGCGTGAACGCGATCGTGATGATGATGGTCGGGTCCGGTAGTTAGCGAGTATGTGCGCGTCACTCAAGAACAAGGGTCTGCAATCAACCTGCCTCTAGTGAATTGGCAGCCGCCACGATTGAGACAATGTAAAAAAATTCGAAAACCGCTTGCTTCTACAGCCGCTATAGGAAGTAAGGCTTTTCGTAGTTCAATCTGAACGAATCCATTTTGCTCACCAAATTGGGTGTTGGATAACTGAGTAGAGGCGAAATCATAGCGGCATCGACCAATATACTCTTGCCGATCGGCCTGACGCTAAAACTTGCAGCCTCACTTCTCGTGGCCTGCGCGTTTTTGTTGGCGCCCATAGCTGATGCCCAGCTATGTGACGACAAGTTCGCTATCGCTTGCGTGATTGGCCAAGAGGCGAACAGCGCCGAGCAGCGGGACGAAGGTCGGGGAGAACACGAAGACCGTGGGAAAAATTGCGGCCCCTGTCACGCGTTCAAAACGCGACAAGTATCATACGAGGCAGGTTTGGCACCGAGTGGCGCGCCCTCAGCTAGACCGCAGCCAGTCGACAGTTTGCGATCTCGACCGATCGGCAGTCTCTATCGTCCCCCTCGAGCCTGATCCTTAGCAGAACATCGGTCCGCACTTGCGGGCACGCTTTAGCTGGATCCGCTTGAGGAGCATACAACATGTCATTTTTTCTAAAGGGCGCTACCGCAGCCCTGGCGCTCGCCGCATTGACCGAAGGCGCGCTGGCCTCACCTTGCGATGGACGGATTGGCGGTTCGCCACAAATTTCGCCGGGAAGGCCCCTAACACTTTCCACCGTACTTTCAGAAGTTCGCCACGCCTCGCCTGCTGTTCGCGCGGCCGGATTGGAGGCCCGCGCCCTCGGTGCAGAGGCGGACCAAGCCGGGCGGCGGCTCAACCCGACCCTATCGCTCGAACTGGAGAATTTTGCGGGCAGCAACGCGTTGTCGGGTTTGATCAAACTGAATCAACATTCGCATTAGAACAAACGCTCCGTCTTGGAGGGAAGCGAGCGCTCGAGGAACGAGCTGCGCGGGCTCGCCAGGCGCTCGCCAGCGCGGAATGCGCGGTTATCCTGAGGGAGACTGAACTAGAGGCCGCGATCGTCTTTGCTGAGTTGGTGGCAGCCGTCCAATTACGAAACCTTGCAGAAGAAAGTGCGGATCTAGCGGATGAACTGGTGAGCATTGTGGCGCGCCGAGTCGATGCGGGCGCTGCGGCACCACCGGAGCTCTCGCGGGCGCGGGCGGACGCGACCGCTTTGCGCGCGTCTGTCGAAACGGCGCAGGCAGGTATTGATCGCCGCAGATACGCGCTTGCTCTCCTGTGGGGCAGTGCCGAGCCCACATTCTCAGCACCGATGGGAGTGAGCTTTAATTCCACCATCGCGGAAGTCGAAGCAGACGTGACACACCCTGCGCTAAATGCAGCAGATGCAGCCGTTCGTGTCCGACAGGCCGAAACCAGCTTTGCCCGAAGCGCCATCATCCCAGACATAAGCGTATCGGCAGGAATCCGGCGGTTTGAAGAGACCGGCGATGAGGCTTTCGTCGCGGGTGTTAGCCTGCCGCTCCCAATCTTCGATCGCGGGCGGGATGCTGCGCGAGCGTCGGCGATCCGGAGCGATGCCGCCACACTCAATCGAGCAGTTACCGAACAACGCTTGTTAGCCCAGCAACGGGCTGCAGCTGCGGCTCATCGCACGGCACAAAGCCGATTGCAAATCCTAAAACACGATACGCTGCCCGCGGCGACGGAGGCCTACGAGGCGGCCTCGCGTGGCTATCAGATTGGTCGTTTCGATCTCACCGCCACCCTAAATGCCCGCGCGGCCCTGTTGAGCGCCCAACTCGCTGTGATTGACGCAGAGTTTGCCTTGCAGAGCGCAGAGCTGCGTCTGCGAGCTCTGATTGGGGCAGCCCCCTTTGATGGAGATATCCGATGATTGGTAAACCGCATCTATTCGCGGTCATCGCCGCTACTTTGGCCATTACCGCTTGTGGCAATGGTGGGGACCGAGACTCGGATCGTTCCTCCGCAACGGAAGTGGATCACGATGATGGCGAACAATCTGCCCAAGTTGAGTTAAGCCCGGAGGTGGCGTCAGAGGCTGGCATTGTGACCGCGCGCGCGACACGTACTCCCCTGAGACAGTTTCTCTCTCTCCCGACTGAGTTGAGGTTTGATGCAGATCGCGTCGCCGCGGTCTCACCGCAAGTGAGCGGGCGGATCATCCAAATCACAGCAACCGAAGGCGATCTCGTCTCTCCCAATGAAACGCTGGCAATCCTCTCCAGCCGTGAACTCGCCGACCTGAAGGCTGAGTTTCTGACAGCCGCCACCTCCGAAAATCTTGCCCAGCAAGCCCTGGCACGTGAGGAAACGCTTTTTGCAGAGCGAATTACACCCGAGGCTGACCTGCAGGCTGCCCGCGCTGCGCTCATCGCGGCCAGCGCCGCACGCGAAGGCGTTGAGAACAAGCTCATTGCTGTGGGCGTTCCTCGCAGTGAGCTCGCATCTCTCGGCGACGCGCCCGACCTAACACTCGCCCAGGCCCGCCTTCGGGCTCCCATCGGCGGTGTGGTTGCGCGCCGAACAGCAATCCTTGGCGCAGCAGTATCGGCAGAAGACGCAAGCGCCCCAGCTCTCTTCACCATTGTTGATGACAGCGTCCTATGGGCTGACATAGCGGTCTACACGCAGGACGCAGCAATCGTTGAAGCCGGCATGGCCGTCGTCCTTCGGTCAGAAACGGGGGCTCAGTTAGCAGAAGGTGTGATTTCGACCGTTTTGCCGACGATAGACGAAACCTCGCGCATGGCGACCGCCCGCATGATTGTGGACAATTCTGACCGGCGGATGCGCCCCGGTCAGTTCGCAACGGCTGAGATTGCAACCGGGGCCGACGAGAGCCGCCTCCAAGTGCCATCGGCGGCCATCGTTGAAGTTGCGGGTCGAACGAGTCTGTTCGTTCCAACTGATGACGGATTCGCGCCGCGGACCGTGGAGCCGGGAACTGAATTCGGCAACCAGACCGTGATCCTGTCTGGCCTCGATGAAGGAGAGTTCTACGTGTCAGAGGGTGCATTCACGCTCAAAGCACATCTCGAAAGAGACTCCTTCGGTGATGATGACGACTAGGAAGTTAGAGATATGCAAGACTTAATGCACCGCCTTGCCGGCGGCCGGCTGCTAGCCGCCATCGCGGCCCTAACCTCACCGTAGGAGGGCTGTTTGCCTTTCGTGCGCTTCCAGTTGATGCGTTTCCCGATCCTTCACCCTCGCTGGTTCAGGTGTTCACCGAAACCGAAGGGCTCTCTCCAGAAGAAGTCGAACGCTATGTAACCTTCCCAGTCGAAACCGCGATGTCCGGTCTTCCAGATGTCGAGGAAATCCGATCGGTCTCAAATTTCGGTCTCTCCATTGTAAACATCTATTTCGAGGATGGCACGGATGTGTACTTCGCACGCCAGGTCGTAGGCGAGCGATTACCAGAGGCCAGCGAAGCCATCCCAGATGGTTTCGGGACGCCCCAGCTCGGGCCCATTTCGAGCGGACTAGGCATCATCATGTACTTTCGCGTCGTCGATGAGACTGGCGCCTATGATCTGACCGAACTCCGCGAAATCACCGACTGGATGATTAAGTACCCTCTTCAATCCGTCGAAGGCGTGACCGAAGTGCTAGCGCTTGGCGGTTTCGAAAAGCAATACCAAGTTCGTCTCAATCCCGATCTTCTGATCGCCTATGATTTAGAGGTGGCAGATGTAATCGGTGCTCTAGAAAGCGCAAATCGCACGACCGGTGCGCAATTCATCGAAGTAGGCGCGGAACAATACACCGTGCGTGGTGTCGGCTTGGCACGATCGGTTTCCGACCTCGCAGAAACGCCGGTTAGCACGGTCAACGGTCGTTCGATCAGAGTGAGCGATCTTGGAGAGGTCGTTATTGGCGGTGGTACGCGCCAAGGGCTCGCGACTGCCAACGGCAATGGCGAGACGGTCGCCGGCCTCGTTCTTAAACTCTATGGTACGAACACGTCTGATGTGATTGAGCGCACACACGCGCGCTTCGATGAGATCAATGCATCCCTGCCAGAAGGCGTACGCGCCGTTCCATATTACGATCAGGGTACACTGGTTAGACGGGCGGCCTCGACCGTCACGACCGCGCTCTGGCAAGGTGCTCTACTGGTCGCAGTTGTCGTGTTTATCTTCCTCGGTGGCTGGCGACCTAGCCTAGTGGTGGTCTTGTCAATTCCATTCTCGGTTGCTTCGCCTTCATCTCGATGAACGTGTTGGGCATTAGCGCAAATTTAATGTCTTTGGGAGGTGTCGCCATCGCCATCGGTATGATGGTTGATGGCGCTATCGTCATTGCCGAAAATGTCGACCGAGGTTTCCGGGAACGGCGGAATGGCGAGGACGCTCGCGATGTGGTCGCCAAATCGACCGCGGAAGTTATCGCTCCGCTAATCGCAGCCGTCGCAGTCGTGATTATTGTGTTTCTGCCTCTATTTTCGCTGGAAGGTGTTGAGGGTAAGACTTTCCGGCCGCTTGCTGCGTCTGCCGCCCTTGCCATGACAGGATCGCTCCTCTACGCCGCGCTAGTCGCGCCCGCCATGGCCTTTGGCTTAATCAAGCCACCCAAACACAATACGTCTGGCGAGGGCGCAATCGCCGGCGTGGTCAAGTCTGTCGCAAGCGTGTTCGTCCGCGCACGCCTTGCTGCGGTTGCGTTAGCGCTTGGACTTTTGGTCATCGGAGGGTTGGCGGGCTCGAGATTGGGCTCGGAGTTCACACCCGCTCTCGAAGAAGGTGATATCTTACTTCGCGTCTCGATGGCGCCATCAATATCGCTCACTGAGGGGCGCGAGACATCAACACGACTTGAACGTCGATTGCTGGCGGCGTTCCCTGAAATTGACTCCATTGTTAGTCGAATTGGCCGAGGCGAGGTCGGGGCTCACGCTGACCCGGTAAACAGTATTGAGGCCTTTGTCGCTTTGAAGCCAAGGTCAGAGTGGCGACCCGGCCTCACACCGACCGACTTGCGTGCAGAAATATCCGAAGATCTGGAGTCTTTTCCGGGAATCAGAGTGAACATCGGGCAACCGATCGCGATGTCGGTTGATGAACTTCTAACCGGCACGAAAGCTCAGCTCGCGGTAAAAATTTTCGGTCCTGACATGGATGTGCTGTTGGAAGGTTCGCAGGATCTACAATCAATTCTTCAACGTGTCAGCGGGGCGAGTGATGTGCAGGCTGATCAGATCACCGGCGCGCCACAGTTAGTCGTCTCGGTCGATCGCGCGGCCTTAGGCCGATATGGTCTTTCAGTGGAGGAAGCCCTTGATACGCTGAGCGCGGCCGTCGGCGGGGCGGAAGCCGGCGTCCTCTTTGAAGGGGTTCGCCAGTTTCCAGTCGTCGTCAGATTTGACGAAAACCGGCGTGACAATGCGCAGACGATTGGCCGACTTATCCTAGAAAGCGAGAGTGGTGCTCGGGTGCCGCTTTCAAGTGTCGCCTCGATAAGAACTGTTGTCGGTCCTCGTCAGATAACGCGTGAAAATGGGGAGCGTTTCATAACCGTGCAGCTCAATGTTCGCGGGCGCGATATCGGCTCCTTTGTCGCCGATGCGCAAGCGGCAACCTCCAGTCAGCTTGACCTTCCGCCTGGTTATCGCGTCGAATGGGGTGGTCAGTTTGAATTGCAACAACAGGCCAATGCCCGCTTCGCCGTGGTGATACCGATTACGTTGGGCATCGTTCTTCTCATCTTGTTACTCGCATTCGGGAGGCTCAAGTCAGCGATATTGATCCTGCTGAACATTCCTCTCGCGTTGACCGGTGGCACCCTCGCTTTGTGGCTGACAGGATTACCAGTCTCGGTGCCAGCCACGGTCGGGTTCATTGCGCTTTTCGGCATTGCTCTTGGTAACGGAATGGTGCTCGTCAGCTTTATGGATGACTTCGCGCGGCAGGGCCGCGACCACAATGCGCTCGCTATTGAAGCGGCAGGACTTAGGGCGAGACCTGTGTTGATGACAGCGCTCACGACCGCGCTTGGACTGGCACCATTGCTATTTGCGACTGGAGTAGGTGCTGAAGTACAGCGCCCGCTAGCGACCGTTGTGATGGGCGGACTGGTGTCATCAACCGTGCTTACACTGCTCGTCCTACCCGCGCTGCATCGGTGGTTTGCACCGAAACCAGGGAGTCATGTTTCGGTATTGGAGACAGAACATACACATGACTGAGGACGGGGCGCGACCAATTCGCGATTGGTCGCCGAGCGTCAAATACCGGCGCGATTTTTAGGACCCGCGCGCTAGAAATTGCGGATCGTAGCCAGACGATAACGCTACGATCCGCCCGGAGCTCAGCATGGGGTCGCGCAGGGACTGTTGAAACTGACCTGAGACCCTCCGGTCCCTCGTTTAATTCGAGTGTCTGGGTCTTTCATAGTCCATGGTTTGAGGTCTGGCGCGCTGCGGGCGTCAGCCCGCCCAGTGATGAGTTGGGCCGGTGGGTGTTATAGTCGTGGCGCTAGCACGCCAGCACCTTGCGCGCGTGAGCGGGGCTGTCGAAGACATACTCGTTCAGGCATTCATCCCTCAGCTTATCATTGAAGCTTTCGACGAACCCGTTCTGCTGGGGCTTGCCCGGCGCGATGCAACCGCCGACTCAGCTCACGTCCGCTCGTGCGCCAAAGTTGTCAGAAATTAAGGGCAAGACGCAAGTGCAAGGGCCGCCTCGTTATGCGCTATGATTTCTGATTGGCCAGCAGTTAGGTACTGCGCCCTATCTGTCGTGATCGAGGCGATCCATGGCGTAGGTGGTTTGTTCTGAGCATCTATTCTGGATAACCCACCTGCAAGCTCCTGGACGAACGCCGCGGCCTCGTCTGACCAGTCTTCGTCCCAGCAGACCACATCTGTGATGAGGTTCCGACCATCTTTTTCGCTAAAGGTTATGACGAGTGCGCCGTCAATCGGGTCATTCGTAGACGGCGTATACGGTGTAAGCACCTCTACGATGATGCCGTCCGCTACCTCGAACCGTTTCTGTTTGAGCGCGCCGGCCATGAACTGGACCTCTTCGGGTGAGTATGCCTGGCGATCTATTTCAACGCGCTTATTGCTCACCGCGTGTACGTAAGTCAGGGGCTGCATGTTATCCACCATGATTAGGGTTGATGAGGTTGACCAAGCGTCGCATATATCGGCGAAGTGTCAGTAATTTCTAATTTGTGATCTGGTTGCGGTTTCATGAATCTCGAATGGCTTGAGAAAGACTCGGTCCTTGGTGTGATCGGCAGGCGCCTACGCTTCACCAGAAGGCAACTAAACCTTTCACTACAAGACGTTGCTGCCGCAATCGAGATTTCTTACACCTCATTGTCGCTCTATGAGAGGGGCAAGGTCCGCATACCTTCAGACCTGCTTTATCGCCTGGCAGTGCATTACAATGCACCCATCTGCCAATTCTATCCCTCTCATCCTGAGCCGTCTAAGACTCAGCGGCCGGCTTCTCTTTCAGCGCCTGTATCGCCTTGCTCAGCACGTCTGGGTCTGCCTTCGCCGCAAGTCTCAGCAGCTCCTTCAAGACCGTCGGTTTCAATCGGTAAGCCCCAGTAGAAAGGGCGATTTCACCGACCTCTAGCGCAGCTTGCTTTTCAAGAGCTTCCCTCTCTTCGTCCATTTTCTTCAGTTTTGTGAGCGCGCTCGCCATTCCTGGTTCCTCTTAGGGCTTCATTAAGGGTTCTCGTACACACCCTTGCGGGTACTGACAGAGTGTCGATATATAGCGGCACTCGATTCTGTGATCTAGGGGAGCGGACGTGAACATCATCGCTCAAATTGTGGACCGCATAGGCGGAGATCTACGCGATGGCGGGCGTGCAGCTTCATGCCCTGGCCCGGGCCATTCTCCTCTCGATAGATCCATGTCACTGAAGCTTGCGGATGACGAAACCGTTCTCATCCATTCCTTCTCAACAAGAACGAGTACAGCTGATTGCGCTGCCTATCTGCTCGAGCTGGGCTTTGGTGAGGCAATCGGGTCTCGTTCGTTTAGTGCATCGCCACGCTCTGAACGGATCAAGCGAACCGTCACCCGCCAAGCACCTGAGGCGCTGAAAAAACGCGCCATCTGTCGGCAGTGGTGCTCCGTTCCCAGCCAATGGCTGGTTCACTCGCCCATGCTTATTTGATCAAGCGCGGCTTCGATCTTAGCGACTGCACCAACTCGGCTTTCAAGTTTCAACCGAATATGCCGTTTCAGCCCTATGGCCCGAAAAATACAAGCTGGGCCAAGGGGGAACGCATTCCTTCAGCGCCCGCATTCCTGCAAGCTATCTCTGACGAAGACGGCAGCATGTGCGGCTTGCAGATTACCTATCTTGATCCTCGCACTGGCGATCGTCGTAGGCGAGGGGCGCAGCGTCTGATCATCGGTTCATTTATGGGCGGCTCCGTGCGGCTCGCCCCGGCTGGATCAACTCTGGTCGTCGGGGAGGGCGTTGAGACGACCTACTCCGCATCGCGCCGTTTCAAGGCGCCTGGCCATGCTCTTCTCAGCGCAAAAAACTTCTATGCCTGGACTCCCCCCAAGGAAGTGAGGTCGCTGATCATCGCCGCTGACCGCGGCGAGGAGGGCAAGTTAGCGGCGGACTATTTATTCAAAAGGGCCAATGACCTTGGCCTCAAGGCCAGAATCGAGACACCCAGTGATGTTGGCTACGACTGGAACCGTTACGACCAGGACAAAGTGATCGCCCACGGATGGAATTTCCAAGGCGCTCAGGAATCGGCGTAGCGTTTCATGATCTGCGGCATTGAACATCAAATGAGCGGCTTAGTGACAGAGAATTCGCAACAGGATGCTCCCGGTCAGTCCCTTCATGATCGGCGCAATCGTGCTCACCAAAGGGCCTATGTCGAGCGTCTGCGCGAGGCAGGGCACAAGCCCGTGCGTCTCGACTTGCCTCCCGGCACTGTCCGACTCATTGAACAACTCACCCGAGGCCGTGATTCTCGGCGCAGCGTCGTTATGCGCGCTGTCGAATTCGCCCTCAATCACCCTGAATTTCTAGAGGAGGCAAAGGCGAAATGAAAAAAGGCCGCTCCTGAGGGAACGGCCCTTTCCAGAAACCCCGAGGGGCTGAATATCTGCGGCACAGATGTTCTACCCCGACAGCAGAATCTCCGTCAAGCGCTTGGTTCAAGCGAACGGGAGAATTTTGCCAGGGTTTCATCGCTAGCGATCGCATGATGAACGCTCTCAACCTCTTCCAGCACAGCCCGTTTCAAGCGCGCCGCAACAAGAGCGCGCCGGTGGATGGACCTTGGTTCAACACGATGAAAGGAGAGGCGATCAGCCAAAATAAACCCGGCCAGAGGCCGGGCTATTGAGTGCGAAGTAACCGAGACCCAAAGGGCCGGCACAAAAGCTATTGGCTTCGTAGCTCATCCTCACATTCCCCGTCAACTAAAATGCGCGTGAGCGCAAACGGGGGAGGTTTGGCTGATCATCCATGGAGGATGATATGACCGAATTAGCGAAACCATCTGGGTATCGCGCGCTAAGCCCGGCCGAGCTCGAAAACGAACGGCTCGTCCAGGAATATATGCGGCTCAAAGAACGGCCGACGCGGCGCGCGTTGCAGAAGGTCTTGAAAGATGTACGCGCAGGTTTTCAGCCGGCATTGCCACGCACGGCATGGCAGCTGCTCGACTATCTTGTTGAGCTTTCTCATGACCGCGACTGGCAGGACGGATTGATCATTGTCTGGCCGTCCAATGGTCGGCTCATGGATTTTCTGGGCTGCGGCGAGCGGAGCGTTCAGCTCCTGCTCCGTGCTCTCACGAATGCAAATCTCATCACGCATCGAGACAACAACGATCGCCGGCGAAAGGGTTTCAGGGACGCGGAAACCGGCCGGATTCTCGATGCCTATGGGATCGACCTTCGCCCACTCGCAGCCCGGGCCGAAGAGCTCACCAAATTGGCCGAGAGCATCCAGAAGGATCGCATCGAGCGCGACGTCTTCGCAGCCAGGTGGGCGCCTTGGGCGCGCGTCTGCTGGAGTTTATTCGCATGGCCAAAACGCATGCCCCTCATCCTGCCTGGGAGATCTACGCAAACGAGGTTGAAACGGCTCAGAAGCCCGCGAGCGGTAAGCGCATCCCCCTGGAGGTTCTAAGAGCGGCCAAGTCCGCCCTCACGAAGCTTGAGAGCAGGCTGCGCCAGCGTTTGAACGAGGCGCTGAAGCCTTGCAGAACGGACAACCCCACTCATAGACAGCCTGAAAAAGATTCGCCCTCGGGCGCAGTTAGATTCACCCATAAAACTACAACAAACCCCCCATCTTCTTCCGAAGAATCTGTAGCGCTATCGAGAAGTGGAGTGGGCGGTTCTGCCGAGATCCACCCGGAATCGTCTGATCAGGAAACTCAGGCTGAGCCAATGATGAGTTGGAGCAAGGCCTACGCGCACCTTGAGAAGTACAAGATCACGCCGAGGCTGGTTTTGAGGCTTGTCCCTCGCTGATCGAACTCGATGAGCGAGGTATGACGGCCGACACGGCGAATTGGGATGATCTTCACGCCCTTGCTAATCAGTCGCGAAGTGTCATGGGCATTTCTCCCAAGGCCTGGAACACCCTGATTGAGGTTTTGGGTCCTGTGCCGGCGACCGTCGCAATGGCTGTCCTGACCGAGAAGGGCGCGCGCTCAGTGGCTGGAACAGCCCCATACATCGCCAATATTGCCGGATACGTCTGGTGGTTCGCCCGCACTGCACAGAATGAAGGTTTCCTCGACATTGGTCCCAAAGTCTGGGGTTTGATAGAGAATAGGTAACCTCTCGTGCCTAGTATCGGAACAGACTTCGCTAGCTGTGTGATGTCTAGCTAGAGTGAAAGGCCCTTAACCGTGTATATCTGTATTACTGGTATTTCTTCTAAAGGGTTCTTTGTCCACTTGCCGGACGATGCCTTTAAAAGAATGGGATTGAAGCCGGGGCAGTCCGTCAAGGCTCTCGTCCAGAATGACGGGTCGTGTGTGCTCTATCCATGTGATGAGGACTTTGAACGCGAACTCGAGGAGTCACAGGACACAGTCCTAGAATACCTCTCCATTGTGAGGAGGCTGGAAGTGTCATGAATGATCGTCTGGATGTTGGCCGCTCTGTTTTGGCGTTGGATTGCGCCCTCAGCTATCTCGTTCCCGGATACCAGCGGGCAGTGAAGGCGCAGCTAGACTGGGTCGATGAACGATTTGCGGGCAAGGGTGATGTCTTTGATCGGGCAGGGGAGTTGGCTTTTCTGATCATGGCAGCGCCTGGTGCAAGCCGTTCCTCGCGATCGCTCGCACTGGTGGCTTGCATGAATCTAATCCGGCGTGAGCTGGGTGAGTTCCCCTTTGCCCGCGCGAGCCTTTTCCATCTGATCAATTTTCTGCATTCGGGGCGTATTGGCGTGTCCCGGTTCGCGGCCGCCTTGCGTCATGGCATCGACCAGGCTCGCGCCCAACCATTTGCTGCGGAGTGAATCATGTCTTTATTCAATCGCTTGGATTGGCAGCGTATTGGCGTGGTCGTTGAGACCGATTATCGGCGCCATGTGTTCTCGGTCGGCTTTGTAGGCCTCGTGGTCATGCATGTGGCGGTGATCTTCTTCATCATTGCCGCTCAGCACAACCTCATTGATGTGCCTGTCCTGGCCTCTTCCATGCCCGGTGGCGGGTTCATGAAGGCGGAAGGAGTTCGATTCCTGAGCCTGGCGGTTCTCTTTGTCGGATTCTCGCTTGGAACTCTCATCTTCCAGGAAGAGATTTCAGACAAAGCGATGGAGTTGGTCTTACGTTCTATCGCTTCGCCAGTTTCTTTATCGGCCGATTGATCGCCCGGGCTTTAATTTTCCTGACAGGGGTAGGGCTGGTCGCTATTGGGCTTGTTGGGACGCTGGTTTTTGCTCATTCGACCATAGGTTTTTCGATCGAGGCCTCGGCTGCTAGCGCAGCCGAAACCTCGAGCTCACCGACTGATGCCGCGACCCTTATCGTGATCGCCGGGCATTGGGCGCTTGCCTTTTTGCTCGCGGCGACCTTCGGCGCCTATCTCTATGTGAAGACTTCGGGCGTTAAACAGGAAGTCATTCAGAGCATTGGATTTCTTCTGCTCCTTGTTTCCTTGGTGCCTGTTCCCCTTTCGCAACCGGCCCTAACGGTTCTGTCATTTCTGCCTTTTGTCGGCTCCGACGCCTATATTTCAGGCCACAACGATATGGGGTATTATGCTCTCGTGGTGGGCGCATTCCTCGGCGTTGTGATTGTCGCGCTCGCATATCGGATAATCCTGATCAAAGGAGTTGAGGATGGTCCCTCGTTTCTTCCGTTCCACGGTTTTCGCCGGGCTTGCCGCGGCTGTGTTCGCTGGGGCGTGCGCTTACGCAGATCCATTCGTGTGTGAAACGGAGCGCGCGCGTTCTCCCTATCCGGTGAGCGCGTCACCTTTTCATGATCATGACCGATATGCGCCTCGCGCCGCTTCAGTGATCGAATACGCCGCATTTGTCTCGTCTTTCGATGGTGATGATAATGACAATGGGGACGGGCGCCCAGATCGCACTGCGCAGCCAGAATGGGTGGCCTATCAGCTGATCGGCGTCACGCCTTCTCCTGATGGTTCATATCGTGAGCCGGATGTATCGATCGAGCGGCCGCGCTCCTGGTACAGGACTGATATGCTGTCATTCCTGTGGGAGGAGGGCGGTTATCGCCCAGGTCTAGATCGCTCTTATTCGGGGATCGGCGCCCGATTCAATCGGGGGCACTTTGCAATGGCCGATCACGCCCAGCGGATCAGTCCAGAGGCGTCTTGCAACACTCACGTCTTCACCAACGCATCGCCCCAGGCGGCCAGCCTTAATCAGGGGCCTTGGCTGCATCTTGAGACCTATTCCGCAGCGCTCTCGAACATGGTCGGCAACGTCTGGATCGTGACGGGACCCATCTTTGATGAAGATCCGATTGAATGGATCGGAGATCCGGGCGAAACGCCTGTCGCCATACCTGACGCCTTCTTCAAGCTCCTGGTCATCGAGCTTCCGTCTGGCCGTGTTGATTGGCGCGCTGTGATCTATGAGCATCCTCACCACCAGACGCTTGACGGGCCGGTGGCTGATGGCGACTGGACGCGCTGCAACCAAGCACAGGCACCCTATGACCATTCACCCCAGCTGGTGTCACTGGAAACGCTCGAGGCCCGAACAGGCTTCTCCTTCCTGGAAAGCGAGCCAACCCGCGCTGTGCTCTATTTCCACCGACATGACGCACTGTGGTCAGTTCCTGAACGGTTCTGGTCTGGCTTCCGGTGCGGTCCATCGGATTCTGAACACCTGCAATAGACCCGGTATATCTTGCGGGGTATATTGATACCCTTAATAGGGTATATGGTGTCTCATGGCTTATGTGATCAAGAATGTAGAGGCGTTGGACCTGCTCGATGAGTATCAACGCCTCTCTAGCGCTTCCACTAAAGTTGATGCCTTGGTGGAGGCGCTTTCAATCGCCATTGCTTCAAAGCGCACGGTGAAACCGTTGCGTCAGAGAGTGAGTGAGTTTGCTTCGGAACTTCAGGGGCGGCTCAACAAATGACGTGCTTTGTCCATTCTTCCGCCATTGCTGAATGATGATCGGTTCCGAAGAAGGCCGGACTATCGCAGCGCGCGCAGAAGCTCACTCGAAATTCATTACCTCACCGCTCGAGATACCCGTCGCAGTTCAGGCCGTCGCTGACCACTTTGGTTGTTCGCTAGAGGTAGCCAGTGGAGAGGTCGCTCAATTCCTGAAGGTGTTGCCGATCGAGATCCATCCGGCAACGGCCGGCATCGCAAAGTATGCGATCGAGGCATTGTCCCAGGTTGATGGCAAAATAGATCAAAGGAGCGCTTGGACCTATGCAATGGCTCGTGCATATCGGGTGCCGGTTCTGGCTGCTGATCAGCAACTTCTTGATGCTGGTATTTGTTTAGTGTAGTTGTGTGCGGAATAGCGCAATGTGCGCATATATTCGTGTCACGCCTAGATACAAATGTCCGGGGGAAAGCAAAGTAGAGATGTCCGCCCGGAAGTTATGAACGCTTGTGGTAGGCCTCTTACGCGGCTACTCCTCCAACATCTGCGCCAATCTCTTCCTCGCCCGGTACAGCCGGGTCTCCACCGCCTTTTCCGTCAGACCAAGCTCTTGGGCGGCCTCGGCCATTGTCAAGCCTTCGAAGGCTGTGAGGATGAGCGGGGTTTTGAGACCGTCGGGCAGGGCGCTGATCGCCGCCTTGGCCCGCTCGAGCTGGTCTCGGTCGGCCGTGGCGCGTTCTGGGTCGGCGGTGTCGTGCGGCGCATCCCGCTCGGCGCCGGAACGGGTCACCGGGCTGAAATTGATCCAGAGGCGCACGCGCGCCTTTCGCTGTTCGTCGCGGCATTTGTTTCGCACGATAGTGCGCATCCACGCCTCGAAGGGGTAGGCGGGATCGTATTTGCGCAGCGACCGCCAGGCCGCAACGAACGCCTGCTGGACCATGTCGTAGGCGAGGTCCTCATCGCCGATATGGCGACGAGCAAACCGGTACAGCGGCTCCTTGGTCCGGCGAATGAGCAGGGTGAACGCCCGGTCTCGCCGGCGAGCGCCCTGCCGCCAGGTCGCCGTCCGATGCGCCCCCGTCCTGCATCACCGCCCGGGCTGGGTCAGGGTCGCCGTGACGGTGGCGTCGAAGCGCACCTGCTGCTCGGGGGTCAGCACCTCTCGCATTTCCAGGACGAAAACGATGGTCTCACGTTGGAGCGCGCCCATGGCGCCGTGAAAGTCCTCGATCGCAGCCTGAACCTCTTCGGTGTAAGCCTTGTCCGCGTCGATCGCCGCGGCGAGGCGGGCGTTGGCCGCCTGCATTTCGTCCTCCAGGGCGTGGCGCCGTGTTTGATAACGCGCTTCGATCTCGGCGATCGCATCGGCCTGGTCTACTGAAAGCTCAAGTTCGCGATGGACCATTCGATGAAGCGACGGGCCGGTGTCGGTCGGCGCAAAATAATGCGTCACGCACCACGCGCCGAGCGCGCCGGCGGCGAGTGCGAGGACTACACAGAGCGCCTGGTAGAAGCCGAGCTTGCTCATCGCGGCGCGCCCCCAAGCAGGGTCGAGGGTGCGTACGGCGTCGAGGCTGAGAAGGCGCTCATGGGGCTGGCGGGGCCTGCACCCTGAAGGCTGGTGGCGCCGATCATCGCGCCGATCAGCAGGGCGGAAAGGATCGCCGCTGCAGGACTGGTCAGAATCCGGACCTGTCCCGAGAACCCTGTCAGCCCTATTTCGGCGCAGGGCCGCTTCTTTTCGATGCGCGCCCATACCTCGGCCTCCACCGTGGTGAGGTCGGCCTTAACCGGTTCTTCGGCGATCTGTTTGAGTACGCGGTCGATATCCGTCATCGCGCGGCTCCAGTGTGTTTCACCCCTTTGATACGCGCGCTGACGCGGCGTCCCTCACATTCAATACAGCCCGCCGTAGAGTCCTGCACGCGGCGTGAGGGACGCCGCCGCCCGGCGCGTAGGGCAAGGTGAAACACACGGAATAGAGCCTCATGCTGATCCTCGCTGCACTCGCTGCCACCCTGTCCGCGACGCCCGCGCCTGACATCGCGGCGTTGAGCGCACGCCTCGACGAGCATCCGTCGCTCGCCGCTCTTGCGGTCGAGGCTGAGGCGCGCCGTCTTGACGGTCGCAGCCGGCTCGGCCTGCCGAACCCCAGCGTCGCGCTCGGCGTCAACAATGTACCGATCAACGACCCTCTTCAGTTCGACGAATACCTGCCGAGCTCGAAATCGGTCACGGTGACCCAGGCCCTGCCCAGCCGTAGACTACGTGAGGCCCGCTCCGCCGTCGACGAGGCCCGCGCAGACGTCGCGCTGACCATGATGCGCATGCGCCGCGACCAGCTTGAAGCCGCACTTCGTGTGTCGCTGCGCGAGATCGACGCGGCTGAGGATATCGACCAGCTCGTCGCCCGTCAGCTCGCGGTCTACGATGATCTGGCCGAAGTGCTGGAAAGCGCGGCGGCGGCCGCGAAAGCCGATTTGTTGCGTTGGCCGATATCGACGCCGACCGCGCCGCCGCCGATACCACCGCGGCCGACGCCGCCCGCATGGCGGCCCAGGCGCGCAGCCGTCTGGAAAGCCTGGTGGGCGCTGTCGATAGACCACCGAACCTTGAAACGATCGAGCCGCCGATGAGCGAAGGTCAGCTGCGCTTCCATGCGGTCGCGCTCGCGGAGGCCCAGGCGCGCGCGGCCGAGGCGGGCGTCGAGATCCGGGAGCGCGACTTCGACCTCGGCTACGAGGTGTCCGTGAGCTATTTCCAGCGGGAATCCGGAGCGATGTTCGACGGCGACGACTGGGTCTCGGCGCGGGTCGGGGTTTCGGTCCCGCTCTGGTCGCGGTGGAACCAGCAGCCCGCGCTGGAAGCGGCGCGGCGTGACGCCGATGCGGCCGCATTGAGAACCGCCGACGCCCGACGCAGCGCGCTTGACGAATTTCGTGCGGCGACGGCGGCCTACGCCGCGGCCCGCCGCTCTCGCAGCGCACTGGAAGGGCGCATTGAAGCCCTTCAGGCGCTCGCCGCCGCCGCACAGCGCGAGTACGAGACCGGCTATGGGGGATCTGCGCCCGGTTCTCGAAGCGCGCGCAAGCGCGCTCGAGGTTGAGGTCCGCATGCTTCAGCTGGATCTGGAGGCCGACCGCGCGGCCGCTCGCATGAACGCCCTTACGCTGGATTGATCCGATGAAACGCACACTGCTCATGCTTTCGGCGGCGATCGCCTTTCTCGCCGCGCCGGCCCCGATCGTTGCGCCGGGACGGCCGCTTACGCGCAATCGTCTGAGGACGACGAACAGCGCTACACCTGCCCAATGCACCCCCACTACATCTCCGACGATCCGGGCAACTGCCCGATCTGCGGCATGGATCTCGTGCCGCTGGAGGCGGGCGGCGAGGCCGGCTCGGCGGAAACAGGCGAAGCGGGGCCGACGGTGACGATATCGCCCGCCATGCTCCAGACCGTCGGGGTGCGCACAGCCGAAGTCGAGCGCGCTGCGTTCGGCGGCCGGATCGAGGCGTTCGCCCAGATCGCCGCCAATGAGCGCCTGCAGTCGTCGGTCTCCACCCGCGCGGCTGGCTGGATCGAGCGTCTGCGTGTGCGCGCGGTGGGCGACGAGGTCGCCGCCGGCGACCTTCTGTTCGAGTTCTACAGTCCCGATCTCGTCGCCGCACAAATGGATTACTTTTCCGCGCGCGCCTCGAATGCGCGCCGGGCGGAGACCTCGCTGAGGCGACTGGAGGCGCTCGGCATGGGACCGATCGCCATCGCCCGCATGCGCGAGCGCGGCGAGCCCCTTCGCGTCGTTCCGGTCTTCGCCGAACGCGATGGTGTCGTATCTGAGCTGAACTTCGCCGAAGGCGATTATCTGCCGGTCGGTGCGGGCGCCTGACGCTGCAGGACTATTCTACGGTCTGGGTGATCGCCGAGGCGCCGCAGAGCGATCTGGTTCACTTGGCCGAGGGGCAGAGCGCCGATGTTGGGCTGGCTCGCGGCGGCGCTGCGGTCAGCGGCCAAGTGGACTACATCTATCCGACCTTCGATGCGCGCACACGGACGGGTCGTGTTCGCGTGGTCGTGCCGAACCCGTCCGGCGCGCTGCGCCCCGGCGCGTTCGCCAGCGTCACGTTTGCCGGCGACAGCGAGAGCCGACTGGCCGTTCCCAGCGAAGCGGTGCTCTACGGCGAGGATGGCGCCCGCGTCGTCATAGCGCAGGGCGGCGGTCGTTTCGAACCGCGTGCGATCGAAACCGGGCTCAGCGAAAACGGCTTCACGAGGTAAGGCGCGGCCTTTCGGAAGGCGAGACCGTCGTCGCGTCCGGCCAGTTCCTTCTCGACAGTGAGAGCCGGCTGCGGGAGAGCTTTGCCCGCATGCAGGGCGCAGACACGCCCATGAGTGCGCTTGAACTGTCCGAGGCCGAGTTCGCGATGGTCGATCACGTCGTTGACGCGGCGCTGTATGTCCACGAAGCGCTGCGCGACGGCTACGACGTCCAGCCGTCCTTCTTCCAGCCCGCGATCGACGCTGCGGAGATGATCGCGGGTCGCTATCCGGGCCGTCTGGGCACGATCATGGAGGACTCAGTCTCGAACCTACAGGATCTGACTGAGGCGCGGACCGCGGTCCAGCTCCAAGACGGCCTGGAAACACTGGTGGAGACTATCCGCCCCTGGCTGATGAGCCGACCACAGCGCTATGATGCGCTCGGCCTGTCGATCTATGAAGCCAATGATCGCGCTTGGCTCGAGGCCGGGACCGCAAGGCCGTTCAACCCCTACGGCGATGAAGACGTGAGACGGGTGACGTGGCCAGAGGCCGCGCCGGAGCGTGAACAAGCCGAAGGCATGAGCGAAGACACGATGCGCGCCGGAGGTGGTCATGCAAACCACTGACTCCGGGCTTCGCGACCCGTCCAAGGCTGGGTCGCCAGCCTTATCACCTGGTCGATCCAGAACAAGCTCCTGGTCTTGATCGGCGCGGTGGTATTGCTGGTCGGCGGGGTTCGCGCGGTCCAATCCACGCCGCTCGACGCGGTGCCGGACATGACCGACACCCAGGTCATCGTACGAACCGAGTTTCCCGGCCAGAGCCCTCAGCTGGTCGAAGACCTCGTCACCTATCCGATGGCGAGCGCGCTGCTGGGCTTGCCGCGGACAGAGGACGTGCGCGGCGTCTCCATGTTCGGTTCCTCCTTCATCTACGTGGTGTTCGAGGACGGGGTGGATCAGTATTGGGCGCGCTCCCGCGTGCTCGAGGCGCTCTCGCGCATGCAGGCCGAACTGCCCGCCGGCGCGACGCCGGAGCTCGGTCCCGACGCCACAGGTGTCGGCTGGGTCTATCAGTACGCCCTGGTGGACCGCACGGGCCAGCGCGACCTCGCCGATTTGCGCGCCCTTCAGGACTGGTTCCTGCGCTTTGAACTCGCCGCCGTGGACGGCGTGGCGGAGGTCGCCTCGGTCGGGGGCTTTCAGCGCGAGTTTCAGGTGCTCCTTGATCCGGACAGACTGCGCGCGTTCGGCGTGGCGCTTCCTGAAGTGATCGAAGCGGTGCGCCGGTCTTCGCTTGAAGCAAGCGGCAGCATCGTCGAGCAGGCCGAGACCGAATTTTTCGTGCGCGCGCGAGGCTATGTGACCACGGCCGGAGAGCTTGAGCAGGTCTCGCTCTACGCCGAAGACGGCGCTCCGGTGACCGTCGCCGATCTTGGCCGGGTCATCGAAGGACCGGCGCTGCGGCGCGGCGTGACCGAGCTCAATGGCGAGGGCGAGGTGGTCTCGGGCATCATCGTGATGCGCGACGGCGAGAACGCTCTCGAAGTCATCGACCGGGTGACCGAACGCATCGACGAATTGTCGGCCGGCCTGCCGGAGGGCGTGGAGATCGTTCCAGTCTACGATCGCGCGCCGTTGATCGAGGGGGCTGTGGAGTATCTCCAGCACAAGCTCATCGAAGAAGCGATAGCGGTCACGCTCGTGGTGCTGATCTTCCTCCTCCACGTGCGTTCCGCGTTCGTGTCGGTCATCACCCTTCCACTCGGCGTCCTCGCCGCCTTCATCGTTATGCAGGCCCAAGGCGTCACCGCGAACATCATGTCGCTGGGCGGAATCGCGATTGCAATCGGCGCCATGGTCGACGCCTCCATCGTCATGGTGGAGAACGCTAACCGGCGCCTCGCAGACCTGCCGCCGGACGCGTCAAAGGCCGACCGGGACGCCGCGCGGATCAAGGCTGTGCAGGAGGTCGGGCCTGGCGTCTTCTTCTCGCTTCTGATCATCACCGTCTCCTTCCTGCCTGTTTTCGCCCTGACCGGTGAGAGCTTCCGGCTGTTCTCGCCGCTCGCCTTCACCAAGACCTACGCAATGGCGTTCGCCGCAGCCCTGTCGGTGACGCTGGTTCCGGTTCTGATCATGCTGCTGGTGCGCGGTCGCGTGCGGCCGGAGCGCGCCAATCCGATCATGGGGTCCTCATCGCCGGTTATCGGCCGTGCTGCGCCTGGCGCTGCGGTTCCGCTGGATAACGCTAGGGCTGACCGTGGCGCTGCTCGCGAGTTCCGCGCTTCCGCTCGCCCGGCTCGGAGGCGAGTTCATGCCGCCGCTTTACGAGGGCGAACTCCTGTACATGCCGACGACCCTGCCCGGCGTCTCGACGGCCGAGTCGCGCGACATTCTCTCTACTACGAACCGGCTGATCATGACGGTTCCCGAAGTCGAACAGGCCTTCGGCAAGGCCGGGCGGGCCGACACGGCGACCGATCCCGCGCCCATGTCCATGATCGAGACCTGGATACGCCTCAAGCCACGAGAGCAATGGCGGCCGGGCCTCACGCCGGAAGCCCTGATCGAGGAGTTGAACGAGCGCGTCGCCATGCCGGGGCTTGTCAATTCCTGGGGCTACCCGATCAAGATCCGCATGGACATGATTTCAACCGGCGTGCGTACGCCGGTGGGTGTAAAGATCACCGGCGACGACTTGTCCGAAATCGAACGGGTCGCCGCCGATGTTGCCCGTGTGGTGGAAGGCGTGGACGGCGCGCGTTCTGCGTTCGCTGATCGGACCATGGGCGGGCGCTATCTGGAAATCACGCCGGACCGCCGCGAGCTGGCGCGCCAGAATGTCGATCTCGCCAGCGTCCAGGCGGTGATCAACGCCGCCATGGGCGGACGCCCGGTAAGCGAGAGCGTCCAGGGACGCGAGCGCTACGCCATCGCCGTACGCTACGACCGGCCGTTCCGAAACCAGCCGTCCGCAGTCGGCGACCTCTTGGTGACAAGCCGGGACGCGCTCAAATCCCCTTGTCCGAACTCGCCGACATCGCCTTTGTCGACGGCCCGCCCATGATCCGCTCGGAGAACGCTCGTCTGACCGGCTGGGTGTTTGTCGACGTCGCCGGCCGCGACATCGCTTCGTTCGTAAACGACGCGCAGCACGTGGTGGCGGAGGGGTCGAGCTGCGTCCGGCTATGCAGTGGAATGGTCGGGCCAGTTTGAACAGATGATCGAGGCGCGTGAACGCCTGTCGCTCGCGATACCCGCCGCCATTCTGATCGTGTTCGTATTGCTGATGCTGCATTTCGGGCGTGTGGACCGGACGCTCATGATCATGGCCTCGCTGCCCTTCGCCCTGATCGGCGGCCTGTGGTCGCTCTGGCTCGCCGGCTACGACATGTCCGTCGCGACCGCTGTCGGGTTCATCGCGCTTGGCGGCATCGCGGTGGAGACCGCAGTGGTGATGGTGCTCTATCTCGACCAGCAGGTCCGCGAGTATCCGCCCCGAACTCAGGACGAGCTGTTCGAAGCGGTGATGGCCGGCGCGGCCATGCGACTTCGTCCGAAACTGATGACGGTGCTGACCATTTTCGCCGGCCTGGCGCCGGTCTTCATCACCGACGGGCTCGGCGCAGACGTGATGCGCCGGATCGCGCTGCCCATGGTTGGCGGCATGGTCTCGACCCTGGTGCTGACCCTGCTGGTGGTTCCAGCGATCTATTTCCTGTGGGAGGCGTTCCGGCTCAGGCTGGACCGGGATGCGTCCGAAGTCTCAAACTCTCTCTCAACCCGAACGGAGGCCTGACCATGACCCGTCCACCCCTGTTTCTGATTGCTGCATCCACCGCAGCCCTGATCGCGGCCTGCTCTGAGCCCGAGGCGCGCGAGGACGCCGCCGAAGCGTTCTCCGCGGGCGAGCAGACCGCTTCCTCCGGTACGGATCACGGCGGTATGGACCACGGCGAGATGGACGGCGATGACATGCACGCGGAGACGGACCATGGCGATATGAACCATGGCGAAATGGCCGACGGCGACATGCACGCGGGAATGGACCATGGCGGTATGGATCACGGCGGCATGACGGCGGCTGAAGCCACAGCCGAGGGCGTGGTCAACACCATCGACCCGGACGCCGGCTCGGTAAACATCACCCATCCGCCTATGCCCGAGATCAACTGGCCGGAAATGACCATGGACATTCCCGTCACCGGAACCGTCGACCTTTCCGGGTTCAGCGAGGGCGATACGGTGCGTTTCACTGTTCGGCGCGGACGCGAGACGTCTTCCGCATCGTGGAGATGACGCCGGCTGAGGCGGACGAATGATGGTGCGCGCTCTCACCGCTGCGGTCGCCCTGGTGAGTTTCACCGCGGCCGCCTACGCCCATGCCCGGCCTCAAGTCATCCTCGATCGAGGATGGCGCGACGCTGGAAACGGCGCCGCCCGAAATCACGCTCGAATTCACTGCTGAGGTCGGATTGGCGTCGGTGCAGTTGGAGACCGCCGACGGCAGTTCGCTCGAAACCGGGTTTTCACCAGACCGAAGCTTTGCGGTGGAGCACGCCGCGCCGCTTCCTGAACTGTCCGAAGGCGCATACGTCCTTGAATGGCGCGCGCTTGCACGGGACGGCCACGTCATGACAGGAGAGATCAGCTTCTCCGTGACCGGCGGCGATGCCTGACGCGTTTACGCTGGCTGTGTTCGCGGCGAAGCTCTGCGTCCTCGCCGCTGCGCTGACGTCCGCGGGGCTGGGCTGGGCGATCGCGCTCGGCGGCGATCTTGCGCGCCGGGTGAGGCGGGCTTTGGTCTTCGCGGCTGCGCTGGCCGCGGTTCTCGCCTATGCGCTACTTCTGCTCACCGCCAACGCCCAGCTCGGCGGCGCCTGGCGTCCGCGCTCGATCCTTCCACACTCGGCTGGATATGGCCCGGCCGCCAGGCTCAAGTGCTGGTGCTCAGCCTTGGACTTGCTTCCGTAGTCGCGGCGTCAGTCGCCAAGCTCCGTCTGCTCGGTCTCGCCGCCGTGCTGCTGATCGGCGTGTCGTTCGCCCTGAGCGGCCACGCCGCGGCTCTGGAAGACGGGCTCCTCGCCCAGATCGGCGTAGCGATTCACGGGTTCGCCGCGTCGTTCTGGTTCATCGCACCGCTGCTCCTTTGGCCTCGGGGCGATGGCTACGACGCGAGCGTCGTCAGGCGGTTCAGCGAAGCGGCGATCTGGATCGTCCCGATGGTCTTCGCTGCAGGCGGATATCTCGCCTGGCGCCTCGCCGGCGGGCTGACCGAACTCTTCACCACCGCCTACGGACAGCTCCTGAGCGCCAAACTCGCCGTCGCCCTGGTTGTGCTCGCACTCGGCGCCGTCAACAAGCAGATCGTGAGCCGGTGGCTCGCCACGGATCCGCCTCAGGGGCGACGTCTTCTGCGACTCACGCTTGGAGCTGATGCGGCGGTCTTCCTCACGGCGCTCGCTCTGGTGAGCTGGGCGAGCACGGTGAGCGGCCCGTCCTAGGTGAGCGCGCGACAGGGGGCGCGCTTCAGCTCCAGGCCATGTATGCGAGCGGCGCCGCGACAACGGCGGCGGTGGTCAGGATCTGCACCAAGCGCGCTCCGCCGCCGAGCGTGTGCGGCGTTTCTCCCGGGTCCTGAAACACCATGGGCGCTATGAAGCGCAGATAATAGGCCAGCGACAAAACCGTGTTGGCGGCGGCCGCGATCACCAGCCATCCCAAATCCGCTTCCAGCGCGGCCGCGAAAAGCGCGGCTTTGCCGGCGAAGCCGGCGAGCGGGGGTATCCCCACCAGAGACAGAAGCGCGCCCGTCAGCACGATCGCTTCCAGGGGCCGGGTTCGAAAGAGCCCCGCGAAACCCTTTCTCGCCGTGCGGCCTCTCAGCGAAACGATCACGGCGAAGGCGGCGAGGTTGGCGAGGGCGTAGGCCGCCATGAAGGCTGTCAGCGCAGGCTCGGCGAGCACGCTCGCGCCGCCTGCGGCCACAGCCATCAGCGCGTATCCCGACTGACTGACGGAGGACCAGCCGAGCATCCGCCGCACATCATTCTGAGCGAGCGCGGCTAGATTGCCGAGCGTCATGGTGGCCAGGGAAATCAGCGCCGCGAACAGCGGGACGACCGGCGTGTCCGCCGCTTCGGAGACGAGGCGCATCAAGGCGATCGCCGCGCCGATCTTGGGGGCGACGGTCAGGAAGGCGGCCGAGGGGGCGGGGGCGCCCTCGGCGACGTCCGGCACCCAGGCGTGCGCCGGCACGGCGCCGAGTTTGTAGAACAGTCCGATCATGATCAGGACGAGGCCGGCGGCGCCGAGCGGAGCTTCAACAAGAGCGGCGTCGATCGTGTCGTAGGACGTGGCGCCGCCGACGCCGACGGTCAGGACGACGCCGAACGTCAGCAGAGCGTTCGCAAGTCCGCCGACGAGAAAATACTTCATCCCGGCTTCAAGCGACGGCGCCCACCCACGATGAAACGCCGCAAGCACGTAGCCCGTGATCGAGGACAGGAGCACGGCGATAAGCAGTTGCAGCAGATCGGCCGCGCCCGCCATGGCCATGGCGCCCAGCGCCGATAAGGCGAGGATCGCGTAGTATTCGCCGTGACGGTGGTCGGTCTTGAACCATTTCGCGGACAGGGCGGCGGACAGCGCCGCCGTTGTGTAGATCAGAACGCGCGCGTGGAAGCTCAGCGTATCGAGCGCGAACACGCCGGAGAAGGTCAGCCGGTCGCGTCGCGCTCTGCGAATGCGAGCCCGATCGCGAGGGCGAAGCCGGCGATCGCGACGGCCGCGCCGAGCCTGAGCCGTTTCTGCGGTAGAATGAGCGCGCCCAGAACGATCGCGACGGCGCACAGGAGAACCGCGATTTCAGGCGCGAGATCCGCGATTGGCATCTCAGCCTCCGGCCGGGAGCAGCGAGGCGGCGTCGACCATTTCCAAAAGCCAGGCGGGCCAGACGCCGATCAGGACGACGAGCGCAAGAAGCAAGGCCAACACTGCGATCTCCCCCGGCTTGAGGTCGGGGAAGTCCCCGCTGGGCGCGCTCGCCGGTTCTGCGAAGAAGACCCGTCGCAGCAGTTGGAGGAAAAGAGCGGCGGTGATCAGGATGCCGAACAGACCGACCGCTGCGAGCACGGGGTAGACGGCGAAGGCGCCCAGGAAGACATGAAGCTCAGCTACGAAGCCGGCGAGACCGGGAAGGCCGAGCGAGGCGAAGCTTGCAAGGATCGTAAAGCCGGTCAAACGGGGCGCCTGCCCGGCCAGCCCGCCGTAGTGGTCCATCTCGTAGTCCTGCCGGCGTTGCCAGAAGGCGCCGGCGATTAGGAAAAGCGATCCGGTGATAAGGCCATGTGCGATCATTTCTACGACGGCGCCGGTCAAAGCGAGGCCGCGTGCGGCCTCCGAGCCTATGGCCGACCCCGCCACCGCGATGCCGAGCACCGTGTAGCCCATGTGATTGACCGAGGTGTAGGCGATCCGGCGCTTCAGATCGCTCTGACCCAGCGCCACGAGCGCCCCCCAGAGGATAGACACGACAGCGAGCGACGCGAGCAGCAGCGACCATTTCGCAAAGGCTTCGGGCGTCATCTGCATGGCGATGCGGATCAGGCCGTAGCCGCCCATTTTCAGAAGCACGCCTGCAAGGATCGCCGAGGCCGGCCCGGGGGCGTCGACATGGGCGGGCGGAAGCCATGTGTGGACCGGAACGAGCGGCGTCTTGATCGCGAACCCGGCAAGGAAAGCGAAGAGCACCAAAGTTGCGCCGAGACCGCCGCCGGCGAGGGGCGTCTGCGCGATGATCGCGCGCATGTCGAAGGTCAGCGTCGGCATGGACAGGGCCAGCACGATGATGCCGATCAGGATCAGAAGCGACCCCACAAAGGTGTAGAGAAAGAATTTCAAGGCGGCGCCCTGCGCGTCGCCATGGCCCCAACGCCCGATGAGAAAGTACATCCCGACGAGCGAAAGATCGAAGAAGATATAGAACCAGATCAGGTCCAGCGTCAGGAACAGGCCGAGCGAAACGCCGGTGAGAAACAGGATCCAGGCGTAATACGCGCCGGGCCGCGCGAGGCCGGGCATGGGCCAGGCCGTGGCGGCGAGGAAGACGAGCGCGCTCATCAAGGACAGGCTCAGCGAGACGCCGTCCACGCCCATTCGCCAGGCGACGCCCAGCCCGGGCGCCCATACGGCTTCCTCCACGAGCTGAAATCCGGCGCCGGGCGTGTACCGGGTCCACACGATCACTAGCGCGGCGAGCGGAACGGCGGCGGCGGCGATCGCCAGGCCGCGCGCGAGGCCCGGCCTTGACGAAGGCGTCATGAACAACAGCACGGACGCCAGGATCGGCGTGAGCGGCGAGCGGAACGGCGGCGGCGGCGATCGCCAGGCCGCGCGCGAGGCCCGGCCTTGACGAAGGCGTCATGAACAACAGCACGGACGCCAGGATCGGC
>LZQR01000002.1_pt1 | contig 88237 bp, 89 predicted proteins | sample 768601 | NCBI WGS metagenome assembly LZQR01 (sample SAMN05207299, study PRJNA324521) | oil field metagenome | isolation source: sample BH-FW-24 from oil reservoir | place: India: Bombay High | collected 2015-12-04
ATTCGTGCAGGTCGGAACTTACCCGACAAGGAATTTCGCTACCTTAGGACCGTTATAGTTACGGCCGCCGTTTACCGGGGCTTCGATCAAGAGCTTCGCCTAAGCTAACCCCATCAATTAACCTTCCGGCACCGGGCAGGCGTCACACCGTATACGTCATCTTTCGATTTTGCACAGTGCTATGTTTTTAGTAAACAGTTGCAGCCACCTGGTCTCTGCAACCCCCAATAGCTTACGCAGTAAATGCTTCACCATCAGGGGCACACCTTCTCCCGAAGTTACGGTGTCATTTTGCCTAGTTCCTTCACCCGAGTTCTCTCAAGCGCTTGGAATTCTCATCCTGACCACCTGTGTTGGTTTGGGGTACGATTCTTTATGACCTGAAGCTTAGAAGCTTTTCTTGGAAGCATGGCATTAACCACTTCGTCCAAAAGAGGACTCGTCATCAGTTCTCAGCATTAAGATCCCGGATTTACCTAAGATCTCTGCCTACTACCTTAAACTTACAACCATCAGTAAGCTGGCCTAGCCTTCTCCGTCCCTCCATCGCAGTCATAAAAAGTGCAGGAATATTAACCTGCTTCCCATCGACTACGCCTCTCGGCCTCGTCTTAGGGGTCGACTAACCCTACGTCGATTAACGTTGCGTAGGAAACCTTGGTCTTTCGGCGAGGGAGCTTTTCACTCCCTTTATCGCTACTCATGTCAGCATTCGCACTCGTGATACCTCCAGGATACTTTACAATACCCCTTCGCAGGCTTACACGACGCTCCTCTACCATGCCTTACGGCATCCACAGCTTCGGTACACTACTTAGCCCCGTTAAATCTTCGGCGCAGGCCGACTCGATCAGTGAGCTATTACGCTTTCTTTAAAGGGTGGCTGCTTCTAAGCCAACCTCCTGACTGTCTAAGCCTTCCCACATCCTTTCCCACTGAGTAGTGTTTAGGGACCTTAGCTGGTGGTCTGGGTTGTTTCCCTCTTGACTACGGACGTTAGCACCCGCAGTCTGTCTCCCATGATTGCACTTGCTGGTATTCGGAGTTTGCAATGGGCTGCTAAGCCTTGACGGCCCGCTAGACCATAACAGTGCTCTACCCCCAGCAGTGAGACATGAGGCTCTACCTAAATAGATTTCGAGGAGAACCAGCTATCTCCGGGCTTGATTAGCCTTTCACTCCGATCCACAGCTCATCCCCGCATTTTTCAACATACGTGGGTTCGGTCCTCCAGTACCTGTTACGGCACCTTCAACCTGGCCATGGATAGATCGCCCGGTTTCGGGTCTACGCCATGCTACTAGTCGCCCATTTAAGACTCGGTTTCCCTTCGGCTCCCTTATTCAGTTAACCTCGCAACATAACGTAAGTCGCTGACCCATTATACAAAAGGTACGCAGTCACCCCGAAGGGCTCCTACTGCTTGTACGTACACGGTTTCAGGTTCTATTTCACTCCCCTCCAGGGGTTCTTTTCGCCTTTCCCTCACGGTACTGGTTCACTATCGGTCGGTAGAGAGTATTTAGCCTTGGAGGGTGGTCCCCCCATGTTCAGACAGAATTTCACGTGTTCCGTCCTACTCGAATAACACTTAATAAGATTTCGCATACAGGACTATCACCTTGTATCGTCACACTTTCCAGAGTGTTCTGCTATCTTAATAAATGCTTTAGGGCTGGTCCCCGTTCGCTCGCCGCTACTTGGGGAATCTCGGTTGATTTCTTTTCCTCCGGGTACTTAGATGTTTCAGTTCTCCGGGTTAGCCTCCCACAAGGGGATATCCATAAAGGATGGGTTTTCCCATTCGGAAATCCACGGATCAAAGCTTGTTTACTAACTCCCCGTGGCTTATCGCAAGTTACTACGTCCTTCGTCGCCTTCTACCGCCTAGGCATCCACCGTGTACGCTTAGTCACTTAACTATACAACTCAAAAATAACCTTGACCTTTTGTGTTGATCCATCACCTTTTAAATACATAAAAAACCATGTCTCAATCAAAGCCTATTTCGCTGCAATGACTAAAGTTTTACGCTGACATGTTCTCGCTTGAGTTTGTATCATCACACTTGCATGTGTTTGAACTCTTTAAGATACATTGTTACCTTGCATTCAAGCTGTTGGAGTTGCTTGAATGCCGGTCATACAGAATATGTCGGTATTCTGTATGTTTCTAACTACACTGTCGTGCGTCCTTTCAATTTAACTTTTTAAAATTGTTAAACCAAACGTGACGCTCGACAGTCACTTAGAGATTTTCCTAATTGTTAAAGATCTACTTTTCAGTCTATTGTCACCAATACGACTGTGAATAACCTCTGCTTCGTCTTTTAGTTAAAGCAGAACCTATTCACAGGTGTAGTGGTGGAGCTATGCGGGATCGAACCGCAGACCTCCTGCGTGCAAGGCAGGCGCTCTCCCAGCTGAGCTATAGCCCCATTCATTGGTGGGTCTGGGTGGATTTGAACCACCGACCTCACCCTTATCAGGGGTGCGCTCTAACCAACTGAGCTACAGACCCAGGTCGTTCTCGTTTTTCTCAGTAATTCAGAGACAATTTATGTGAAAGCTAACTTAGGCTCGCGGCCGTCTTTGTCTTAAAGGAGGTGATCCAGCCCCAGCTTCCGCTAGGGCTACCTTGTTACGACTTCACCCCAGTCATGAATCACAAAGTGGTGAGCGCCCTCCCGAAGGTTAGACTACCCACTTCTTTTGCAACCCACTCCCATGGTGTGACGGGCGGTGTGTACAAGGCCCGGGAACGTATTCACCGTGACATTCTGATTCACGATTACTAGCGATTCCGACTTCACGGAGTCGAGTTGCAGACTCCGATCCGGACTACGAGAGGTTTTATGAGATTCGCGCACTGTCGCCAGCTAGCTGCTCTTTGTACCCCCCATTGTAGCACGTGTGTAGCCCATCCCATAAGGGCCATGATGACTTGACGTCGTCCCCGCCTTCCTCCGGTTTATCACCGGCAGTCTCTTTAGAGTTCTCAACTAAATGGTAGCAACTAAAGATAAGGGTTGCGCTCGTTGCGGGACTTAACCCAACATCTCACGACACGAGCTGACGACAGCCATGCAGCACCTGTCACTGCGTTCCCGAAGGCACCAATCTATCTCTAGAAAGTTCGCAGGATGTCAAGGGATGGTAAGGTTCTTCGCGTTGCATCGAATTAAACCACATGCTCCACCGCTTGTGCGGGCCCCCGTCAATTCCTTTGAGTTTTAATCTTGCGACCGTACTCCCCAGGCGGTCAACTTAGCGCGTTAGCTACGCTACTAACCTTTTTAATAAGGCCAACAGCTAGTTGACATCGTTTACGGCGTGGACTACCGGGGTATCTAATCCCGTTCGCTACCCACGCTTTCGCACCTCAGCGTCAGTTTTAGGCCAGGAAGTCGCCTTCGCCACTGATGTTCCTCCTGATATCTACGCATTTCACTGCTACACCAGGAATTCCACTTCCCTCTCCTAAACTCTAGATTGCCAGTATCGGATGCAATTCCTAGGTTGAGCCCAGGGCTTTCACAACCGACTTAACAGTCCGCCTACGCGCGCTTTACGCCCAGTAATTCCGAATAACGCTTGCACCCTCTGTATTACCGCGGCTGCTGGCACAGAGTTAGCCGGTGCTTCTTCTAAAGTTAACGTCACAGCTAGCCGATATTAGCGACTAACCTTTCCTCACAATTGAAAGTGCTTTACAACCCTCGGGCCTTCTTCACACACGCGGCATGGCTGCATCAAGGTTTCCCTCATTGTGCAATATTCCCCACTGCTGCCTCCCGTAGGAGTCTGGGCCGTGTCTCAGTCCCAGTGTGGCTGATCATCCTCTCAAACCAGCTATAGATCGTCGCCTTGGTAGGCCTTTACCCCACCAACTAGCTAATCTAACGCGGGCTCATCCTTTAGCGATAGCTTACAAGTAGAGGCCACCTTTACTCCGTAGAGCATATTCGGTATTAGCATACGTTTCCATATGTTGTCCCCAACTAAAGGGTAGATTCCCACGCGTTACTCACCCGTCCGCCACTCGACGCCCAAGATCGCCCTCCGAAGAGTTTGTTCTTGTCGTTTCCGTTCGACTTGCATGTGTTAGGCCTGCCGCCAGCGTTCATTCTGAGCCAGGATCAAACTCTTCAGTTTAATCTTTTTACTCGATTTTTTTGTGTGCTTGTCTGCACGAATTAAACACTCGAAATTAACAGGTACATGTTTCACATAAATGTGATTAACCATATACATAGTTGTCGAGATATTTATTTTTGGACAGCTACTTACCTAAGCAACTTCCACATAAATTATCTCTGAATTACCTGATTTTTAAAGAACTCTTGGTCTTGCTTTTCCTCAACTCAGTGCGCTGCACCCTGTCTCGGTAAGCCGCGTATTATAGGCGCTTGATTTTGTTTCCGTCAAGCTTTTTTACGCTTTTTTTCTGCCCCGTTTCCGCTTTATTCAACTCCGTTTGCAGTGTTGTTTTTGGCGTCTCCGTGAAAGAGATGCGTATTCTATAGCCTCTCCAGTTTTTTGCAATAGCTTTTTGCATCTTTTTTGAAAAAAATTTATTCCATGTCCAAAATCGAGTTGGTTTTCCCTTTGGACGGTTGCTCTAAATTAAGCGGTTCCAGATTAAGCCCTTTGTCTTTGATCTTTGGATCCTGGAAGGTACCGGTCACTTCATAGCGATAAGTCACCAAGTCTTCATTCACAATTGGCACAATTTTCATTAAGGCATAAGCCGCGAGACCCGCTAAAGGCGTCGCCACCCCACTGATAGCAGCAATCGCAGGTAAGGTACTGCCGACCGCAGGCGTGATTCGAGCCGACAAATCCAATTCGTTTTTAACCAAATCGATTTCACCGGTGACTTGTGCCTTGGCCGCGGGCGCTTTCAGATTCAACTCACGCAACGCAAACGTACCCTGATTAAAAGTACCCTTGCCTTTAATGTCATCGTAAGCCAATCCGGCATCGGTCACATCTTGGATATTCAGCTTTAAACGCCGCGCCAACGACTCAAAACTGAGTAACCCCAAAATTCTCGCCAGGCCTGGTTCGGCATCTTTGATCACACCGTCTTTAAACTCAAACGCCAGATCGCCCGTTAAGCGTGCTCTTGAAAACACGGATAACTACCCGGCCATTGCAAATTAGCTTCAATCCAGGCTTTATCCCCTTTGAAACCTTTTCGCACCCCGATAAATTCTACCAATGCTTCCGCATTACGACTGTCAATCGACGCCTTGAGAAAACTTTTGTTTTCGGCTTTGTCATAACGAAAAGTTCCTTTAAAGGGTTCTTTCAATTGCGTCGGTTGCACCACGATGTCATTGACCAACATTTCCGAGGCATTATCCAGCAGTACAAAGTCGGCTCGGGCCAAATAACGATCATTAATTTGAATGTTTTTACCTTGGAACGTAATCTTGGTATTTTCTTGCGACTTGATCTCCGATTTCGGGCACGGTGCTTCCACACGTGTTTCTTCGGGCGCCTTGGCATCGACCTTCAGTTTCAATTTATCCAGTGCCACGCTGTAATCGTTCGGAGCCGTTTGATTAATCACCATATCCATATTCTGATTATGAATTTGTGATCGAACGTAAGGCGAACCAGCCACCGACTCCCAGCTAACGGTAACGTCTTTCAAATGATAATCTGAGACATCAACGGTTTTAAACCGTATCGCCGACGGTAACCAATGCGTCGTTTCATTTTTCACTTCACCTGAAACCTTCTCCCCACCACCGTCCTCTGGGAACCAAGCTTGTTTTATTTTTGGCCAGGCCTGCTGCCAGCCGGCCACATCCAGTCGATTAAAGTGCCCGTTCACACGCCATCCATCTTTCTTTAAAGCCAATGGCGATTCATTAAAGGCAATGGCTAAACGTTGCAACACCGAATCCTGAGTCGAATACAGGCCTTTCAGTGTCAGAAAAGAATCCACCGAAGCGGAAATCGCCAGTTGTTTTTATCCTGCAAGGTCAACTGCGCTTCCAAAGTTTTAGGTCGCTGACCTCCATCAACCAGCGCCGCTTCACTGAACGGCGCCGGCAAAGCACTTTTCATCGTACTCAAGTCCAAACGCGCATTAACGTTCGGAAATTTGCCATCCTCAAATGGAATCGCAACCTCCACCTGCCAAGGTAAGTCGCCCGAATACAACGCTTCCTGATAATGCGCCTCACCGGAGGCCTTGATGCGAGCCACTTTTTGCTGCGTATTGACTTGAAGGTTCGCCGGGCCGTTTCCGAATTCGGCCGTCATGCCTTTTGAGTCGACACTTTTTCCGTAAACGCCAAAGGCCCTGTCAACTTTTTAAAGGTGAAACGGTCAAACAAGTTGCTTCCACGCCATGAAATTGAATGGAGCCATCAACGGTCTCTTCTTGCTTGGCATAACCGTGTACCGGAATCCAAATTTTCGGCAAGGAGACGGAAACGCGCCCCGCCATCTTGACATCCTCTTTCAAAAACCGTCAATACCGACCATTTTCGCCAACGGCGAACTCAGCACGAAACGCTTGGCGTCAGTCGCCGACGCTTCGGCCTGCCCGGCAATTTGCACGGCAATGTTTTCGTATCCAGGTGATTGATATCCACCACCACATTCCGGGCTTCAGCATTTTGAAGCATCGCCTTGTCGGCGGAAATTCGTAAATCATAAGGCGTAAACATCAAGTGCGCGGTGAACTTTTCCACCGCCGGCCAATCCGGTTGAAACTTCAATACGGTGTTGTGCACCACGCCCGTTGCTTTAAAGATGCCTTGCCCGTCTTTGAACGGAAAATCGTTTAAATCACCTTTCACCACCAGGTTCGCCGAGACTTGATCACCGGAAACCAGTGCCGTTTTCAACCATTTTTCCAAATCCGGCGTCATTAACTTATAAGGCAGATACTGCTTCACAAAACTCAACTGTTTTGGCTCGATGTCGACACGGCCGTCCACTTGGCCTTCAAAGTCCCCCTTGGCGGTTACCCGGACCGGCATACCGTCCAAAGTAAAATCGGCTTTCGGCACGGACCAACCTTTTAAGCCGTCCAGAAACTGGAAGTGGAACCCTTTAGGTAACTGCATTTGAATCGGTTTATCGTGCACCATAGAGATGGTCCACTCGATGGGGAAATCGGTTTTCAACCAGACATCTTCGCCACGCTTTTCGACAAAAAGATTTTTCAGTGCCAGGCCTGGGAGGTTTTCATTTTCCGGTAAATCCAAACTCGGAACCTGTAACGTCAACGACGACAAGGCGAGTTTATTCAAATCCACGGAACCGTTCACGTTTTGCAGTTCGAGCGCTTCCAGGTTATCGCCAAACCCTTCGTAATTCAGGTTCGCCATCAGCACGTTGAACAAGGGTTTGACGACTTGGAAATTCAACTTTTGGGCTTCAAACGTCAGCGTTCTATTGTCGGACAAACTCACAAAATCGGTGAAACACTCTGCACATAACGGCGTCCCAAACGAATGCGTTCCACCTCAAAGCGCCAATTTTCCAAGGCATCGCCTTTAAACTGATTCTCCGCCGTCCAGTTCAACGCCAAGCCAATGCTTTTCGGCAAAAGCTCATCATTTTGTGGCCACACCAAATCTTGCGCACTGGTTGTCACGTTCAACTTCGATAACTGCCCACGACGCATCTGAAGTTTCAAATCACCAAGCAATTCGCCGGTCGGTAACTTTTTCGACCAGGCCTGGGGCATCATTTGATATAGGCTTTCCAGAATCAAAGGGGTAAGCAGGTTGGTGTTCATTTCCCCTTCAGCCAAACGCCCCCAACTGTCGGTGGCGAAATCCCCTTTCATTTGCATGCGCGACACATCACCTTGCGGGCTGACCAAACTGGCCACGCCGCCAAACGACCATTTCAACCCTCGATAAGTTTGAAAATTTTCAATCGCGACCTGGCCACTGGTATCATTTTCCACTGGAACGTCAAAGACGATGTCTTTTAACGTCATTGCCCGCCATAACTTTGAAAATGGAATATTCAAGGAATCCAATTGAAAGGAACGGGGTTGAGCCCCCGGTTGATTCAAAGCCGTATCGGAAAAGGCAAGTTTCAGGCCGGTCACTTGGAGCTTCTGACCATAACTGACATCGTAAATAAAAGGGGAAAAAATATTGAAATCGCCTTTAGCTTCCTGCAAAGCAGCGGTGACGTCCGCATCACGATAACGAAGTTGCCGGATATCAAACTTGAGCCCCAGCCAATTTTGTTCGACATCAATGCGCTCGACTTGAATTTGCGCGTCATTGAGCTTTTCGATGTAAGAGAAGAACTGGTTGGGCGCGTATTGCACCCACGTAATCAACAGCCTGACCACCAGCAAATAAACGACAAACAGGGCCAGTAAAAAAAACAATAGCTGTTGAAGACGTCTCAACATCAGGAAATCACCACATCAAACTGCTCGATAAAGTAACCACTCTCGGCCTGGAACCGAATATTTTTATTTAAGAACGTTTCCAGCTCCGCGACATTACTGGACGCTTCGTCCAGAATATAAGAAACCACAGGCTCGGATGCAATGACACGATAAAAATCAGCATCAAACGATTTCGCCATGCGCGTGATTTCCCGAAACACTTCAAACGCAATGGTTTCAGGTGTTTTCACGGTACCGCGGCCATTACACATCGGGCAGGGTTCACACAACACCCGTTCCAGGCTTTCGCGCGTTCGCTTACGGGTCATCTCGACCAAGCCGAGATTGGAAATTTCGGTAATTGAGGTTTTGACCCGATCTCTCGACAACTCCCGTTGCAAGGCCGAATACACCACCGATTTATGTTCGGCATCATCCATATCAATCAAGTCCAGAATGATGATTCCGCCCAGGTTACGCAACCGCAACTGACGGGCAATGGCTTGCGTCGCCTCCAGTTCGTACGGTAAATGGTTTCTTCCAGATTTTTATGTCCGACAAATCCCCCGGTATTGACATCAATCGTCGTCATGGCTTCGGTTTGATCGATAATGAGATAACCGCCGGACTTCAACTCCACGCGTTTTTCCAAAGCCTGCTGAATTTCGTTTTCAATATTGTACAAATCGAAGATGGGTCGCTCGCCGGAGTAGAGTCCAAGCTTATCAGACAAATCCATCACATAGCTTTGCGAAAACTCGACCATTTTCTTGTAGGTTTCCGACGAATCCACTCGAATTTTTTCAATTCGATCAATCGGCACATCGCGCAAGATATGCAGATACAGCGGCAGATCCTCATAAATCAATGCCGATTTTCTGGCTTTTTTGGCTTTGTCCTGTATCGACTTCCACAGACGTTGCAGATACACCAGGTCTGCTCGCATCTCATGAAAATCCGCGCCTTCGGCGACGGTTCGAACGATGTAACCACCGTCTGATTCCTGCACTTCGGGAATCGAGCCAATGACTTCCCGCAACCGATCCCGCTCTTCCGGGTCTTCAATTTTCTGCGATACGCCAATCATCTTTTCGTCCGGCATATACACCAACATACGAGAAGGGATCGTGACCTGCATCGTCAAACGTGCACCTTTCGAACTGATGGGATCCTTGACGACCTGAACCATCACCTGCTGCCCGGCATGCAGGAATTTTGTAATGTCTTCACAATCTTCATCAGCCTGTTTACCGATGGAACGTTTGCAAATATCCGATACATGCAAAAAGGCCGTCCGTTCCAGCCCGATATCCACAAAAGCGGCTTGCATGCCCGGCAACACCCGATCGACTTTGCCAATGTAGATATTACCGACCAAGCCCCGTTTGTTGGCCCGTTCAATCCACACTTCTTGCAAAGCACCGTTCTCGACCCAAGCGACCCGGGTCTCGGATGGCGTCACATTCACCAATATTTTTCTTCGTTATACATGTTTATTCCACATAAAATCCTGATTCGATCAGCAATTGATCCAATTCGTATAAGGGTAACCCCATTACACCCGAATAACTGCCGCGCAGCTGCGAGATAAATTTAGCGCCAAGCCCTTGAATGGCGTAACCGCCTGCTTTCCCTTCCGGTTCCCCGGTTTGCCAATAGGCCTCAAACTCCGCGTCGGAAACAGCTCGAAACGTTACCTCACTTCGCGATAGTTTAGACAAAATACGGCCGTCGTAGACCACTGACACGGCGCTTAACACTTCATGCTGAGCACAGGATAATGCTCTCATCATCCGCTGGGCATCCATTTTGTGGCGCGGCTTGCCAAAAAGCTTGCCGTCTTTGAGCACCACTGTATCGCTACCAATCACCCAAGCCTTCTTTTCCGGCACTTTATTAAAACCGGAGAAAGCTTTCTCAACCGCCATCCGAATCACAAACGACTCGGGGCTTTCATTGGGCAAAAAGGTTTCCTCAACCGGCGCGTCAACCAGTTCGAAGTCCACCCCGATTTGTTCCAATAGTTCTCGCCGTCTCGGTGAAGACGACGCCAAATACACTTTCTTACTCATAAATCTCTCAAAGCACTCAATTCTCAGCGCAACCGCGACGAAATATCGGATATGATTAGCCATTAAATTACACTTATTCTAACGCTTTCGTAAGATTACTGAGGGAGTTTATCCATGGATATTATCATTACAGACCATTCGCCGGAAAACCTTGAAGATAAATTTGAAAACCACTTCCTCTATCAGAACAGCGATTATGCAATCATGTGTGAAAGTACGGAAATTCCCTGGTTGCAATTCATTCCAAACCGACCGGTTACCCCAGACTATGCCGGGCAGCTTTATGCTGAAATGGTTGCGCTGGCGGAATATTTAAGATCGGAAGGGTTTGGCGAACACTACAACATCGCCAAAATCGGCAATAAGCTGCCCTATTACCACATTCACCTAGTGATGCGAAACAGAAACGACCAGGCCTGGCCGGAAACCATCTGGGGGTTGGATTTAACAGAAGACGTGTCGGTGATTGAGCGGTTTAAAACGTGCTTGGAACGGTATTTTGCCCAAGCTTAAGAGTTGCAACAGAAACCCGGACCGTCAGGCCTGGTAAAAATCACGATACCACTGCACAAACCGCGCAATCCCACCTTCAATTTCCGTCGCCGGTTTGAAACCGACATCGGCCATCAAATCCGACACATCCGCATAGGTTCTCGGCACATCGCCCGCTTGCATCGGCAATTGGTTTTGAACGGCTTTTTGGCCCGTCGCCGTTTCAATGGCTTGGATAAAACGTTGTAAGGTAATCGGTTGATTATTGCCGATATTGTAGATTTTATAAGGGCTTGCGCGTGGTAATGTCCGATTGATGCATCGCCGGAATATGATCCATCACCCGCACAACGCCTTCGACTATATCATCGATATAGGTAAAGTCCCGCTCCATTTGGCCATGGTTAAACACATCAATGGTTTCCCCGGCCAAAATCTTACGGGTAAACGAAAAATACGCCATATCCGGACGCCCCCAAGGGCCGTAGACCGTGAAGAACCGCAGCCCGGTCGTTGGAATACCATACAAATGCTATACGTATGCGCCATCAACTCGTTGGATTTTTCGTCGCGGCATAAAGAGAAATCGGAAAATCCACCCGGTCGTCGGTTGAAAATGGGATTTTGGTATTCATGCCGTACACCGAACTTGAAGACGCATAAACCAAGTGCGCCGTTTTCTGGTGGCGACAACCTTCCAGAATGTTCACAAAACCGACCAGATTGGAATCCACATAAGCATGCGGATTTCAATTGAATAACGCACCCCCGCCTGAGCGGCCAGGTGAATCACTCGATCGAAAGCTTGGGCTTCAAATAGTGCTTGAGTCTCCGCTCGGTCGGCAATATCGATTTCCACAAATTCAAATGCCTCCAAAACCGACTGTTCGGCACAGAAGCGCTCGATTTCAGCCAAGCGCGCACGCTTCAACGCTGGGTCATAATAATCATTCAGGTTATCCAGCCCGACGACCTCATGGCCTTTTTTAATAAATCCAGCGTTACGTAGAAACCAATAAACCCGGCTGCACCGGTCACCAATACTTTCATCAATCCTGTCCAAATAAATCGCGTGTGTAAACTTTATCACACACATCCTTAATCTCATCGGTAATACGATTGGCCAGCACGATGTCCGACATGGCTTTAAACTCTTCCAAGGATGACACCACTTGCGAGTTAAAAAAGCTGTCTTCCGTCAGCACCGGCTCATAGACGACCACCTCAATCCCTTTAGCTTTAATCCGTTTCATCACGCCCTGGATGGCGGACGCGCGGAAATTATCCGAGCCGGCTTTCATCACCAAGCGGTAAATTCCGACGACTTTCGGCTGCTTACGAATAATCGAGTCTGCAATAAAATCCTTTCGAGTCGTATTGGAGTCGACAATCGCCTTAATCAAGTTATTGGGAACTTGGTCGTAATTGGCCAATAGCTGTTTGGTGTCCTTCGGCAGGCAATAGCCGCCATAACCGAACGAAGGGTTGTTGTAATGACTGCCAATGCGCGGGTCCAACCCCACCCCTTCAATCACCTGGCGCGTACTGAGTCCATGGGTTTCACAATAAGTGTCCAACTCATTGAAGTAGGCGACTCGCATCGCCAGATACGTATTTGAAAACAGTTTCACCGCTTCCGCTTCCGTGGAATGGGTAAATAAAACCGGAATCTCTTCGGCAGGCTTAGCCGCGCCCTCGACAAGCAATTGCGCAAAGCGTTCCGCGCGCTCAGATTCTTCACCCACAATAATGCGCGATGGATATAAATTATCGTAAAGTGCTTTGCCCTCGCGCAAAAACTCCGGCGAAAACACAATCTTATCGGTATTGAATTTTTCTTTGACCGATTGCGTATAACCGACCGGAATCGTCGATTTGATGATCATCACCGCTTTAGGGTTGACTCGAACCACATCCGCAATTACGGCTTCAACCGAACGCGTATTGAACGTATTGGTTTCCGTATCATAGTCGGTCGGCGTTGCGATAATGACAAACTTCGCGCCCCGGTAAGCCTTTTCCGCATCCAGGGTCGCAGAAAAGTTCAACTCTTTGTTCAGCAAAAACTCTTCGATCTCAGCATCGACAATTGGTGATTTTTTTGTGGTTGAGTAAATCGACTTTTTCTTTAACAATGTCCAACGCCACCACTTCATGATGCTGCGACAATAACACGGCTAAGGACAACCCAACATAGCCAGTACCGGCCACGGCAATTTTCATTTTATAAACACCCAATTTATTTAAAACTACTACTATTCACTCTAAGCTCTTCACTCTTTTGTATATCTAACATTAAAATAAACATTGTTGACATTAGAAAAAAGAATAAAAACTGTGCTTTACTATGAAGAGGAGTTTCCGGCATAAATGTCATAAAAGATGCTACGGAAAAACAACTCCTAAAACTCCCAATGCTTTACTTTGCTCTGTTCTTGCCTGTTTAACCTGTTTACTGAACGCATAAAATAAGAACCCAAAGATTAACACTACACTAATAAGGCCTAAAACCCCTCTTAGTAACCATGACATCAAAAATTGATTATGTATATTCGTAAAAGAATAGTTCCCAGCAACTTTACCAAACCGCTCAACTTCAATCTTAGCGATCCCATGGTTAAGAAAATCATGGAATTGATTTTCCCCAATACCTAGCCATGGCGTTTTTTTAATTTGAACGAGGGCAGCTTCAAACATTAAAAACCTCAAGCCAAGGCTGGTATGAGGATCACCATTCATATACCTCTCAACATCATCAAATGCTTGATAAACTCTTTTTTCGACAACATTTTTTTGCAGAGGTTTGAAACACAAAAAAACAAGAATAACAATAGCCGAAAGAATAACCACTATTTTTTATAAGACTTTGAACGCAACAGCATATATAAATAAAAGCTTCCCCAACCAATTAAAGCTTCAGGCCACCCTATCCAAGCTGTTCGTGACTGGGATAATATGGCTCCTGCTAAAGAAATTATCAATGCTAAAATTAACATACCAATCCAAAAACGCCCTAACTCTCTGCGCCACAAAAAAGCCCCCCATAGAGAAATAAAAAGTGTATTTGAATAAATACCAAAATCAATAAAATAACTAGAACCAAGCCAACCAAACCTATGAACGGGAACAGTTAGTACTTCTTCAAAACCCACCTGAACCGTTTCATAAACCAGTACCCATAACACTATAAACGAAGCTAAAATCAACCACTTCCAAAACCATACAACTCGGTTTTTGCCAGTCATTACCAATGCAAACAGCATCATAATAAGAATTAAGTGCAAATATCTTTCTACAAAATCCGAAGCTCTATCTGAGTAATCCTCCCCCTGCCAAAAATGGATAAATTCAGCAACAAAATTCAATATCAAAAACAACAATAAAAATTTAAACCATAAAATGACATTTGTATATTCTTGATATTGAATATTTTTTTAATTTTTTAATAAAAAAATAAACGTAACTAATATGAGCGCTAAGACTAACTCATAACTTATAATGCCGCTATTTCGCGCCACGATACCAGTCAATAGCGCAAACGAGAGTACAAAAAATAAACCTCAGAACGATCATATATTCCTAACAAGGAAAAACGACTATATTCTTTTTGCATGTAAATCAACTCACCAAATCACTTTCGACAAACTTTAAACCCTTCGATATAAAGCTCATCAATATTACAATCAATAAAGTCGGTCACGGCATCTGCGGGAGAATGCACCATCGTACGCCCATGTAAGTTAAAGCTGGTATTAATAATCACGCCATAACCAGTCTGTGCTTTCACAGCTTTCAACAGGCGATAATAATTTGGGTTATCCTTCGGCTCAACAAATTGCGGCCTCGCTGTTCCGTCAACATGAATCGCACTCGGCAAGTCATCCCAGAACTCTTCTTTCATCCTAAAAGCAATTGCCATATGCTTATGTTTGAAGCTGGATTCAAATAAACGCTCTCTTTCATCTTCTAAAATAGACGGGCAAAAAGGCTGGTAAAGAGGTCTTCTTTTCACGGTCGAGTTAATACGTTTGGTCACATCTGATAATTGAGGGTTCGCGACAATACTCCGGTTTCCTAAAGCTCTAGGTCCATATTCTTCACGGCCGTGAAACAACGATACAATCTTGCCTTCAGCAATCGATTCTGCTGCTTTTTCAGGCCAGTCTTCTCCAATATATTCAAAAGAGACTTGGTCCGCACGATTCGTGAGTTCTGTTTCTATTTCTTCTTTTGAATAAGAAGCGCCAAAATATGGCATATAGTAATCTTTAAGCCAAGTCACATCTTCCTGCAACTCAACTGCTTTTAAAATCGCTGCTCCGGCGGCAATCCCATCATCCCCCATCGCAGGAAATACATAAATATTTTTAAACGGCGTACGCTCATAAACGTTCAAGCTCATAATAATGTTGGCCGCAACGCCACCTGAAAAACAGATTTTATCTGCGCCTGTCTGCTGATGTACTTTATTTAAATAATCGACAATTACATCCTCGAGCCATGTCTGTACCGTCGCGGCAAACACCTCATCCCCTAACGCGGCGCGCTTACTTCTCAAAAATTTATCATTGGATAATTTTTTTGACGTCTCGACATCCAACTTTATATTCAACCCTTCGAATGAAACCATTCCTTTCATGTAACTTAAGAACTCTGGATCCGCTTTAGCATAGGCGGCCAAAGCTTCCACTTTACCTTCATCACTATTCGGAATTAAATCCATAGCCGAGGTAAAGTCATTATAGATAAACCCTATGGACGTCCCGTCATGCCTTCCATTTTCAATCGGGTCTGAAACAGAAGTCGCCAAACATTCGTATTCATTCAAACTATCGAAGCGATATAGCTTTGAAAAAGCATCATCACCAATACCATCAATCGTGAAAGATAAAATGCCTTCTTCATTCGAGAAAGGTGAAAAAGCATAAGCGGACATCGCATGACATAGATGATGGTCTTTATGATCAACTTGGGTTGGCAATACACCAATCAAGTTTTGATAATACAAATCAATTTTTGACCTAGCTTTATTAAAATCAAATGAAAGTTTTAATTTCTTATATAAAAAGTAATCCCACAACCAACGACGATACTCTTTCGAGCTCAAGAACAGTTTAGAAAACAGCTGTAAGCCTAAAAAAGGTTTCTTTTGGATGGCAACCAACTCTTTTATATACTTAGGCTGACAGACTTGATAAATGAAATCATACCAATATAAGTCCGAATAATATTTACGGTTATCTTGTTTTTCATAGCCACTGATAACCCAATCAACCTCTTTTAAGAATGGGTAAGCTTCGACTGTTTTCCGAACTGACGCTCTATCATGTTTAATACGGGTAATACGTTCATTCGATACCGCAAAAATTTCCTTTTTTTCGGTATCCAAATAAAAAACCGAATTATCGTGTCCATAGAACTTCGTACCTAAAATTTTCACTTCATCAATCCTTTAAGTTAATATGAGCATTCAAAGCTAGAGCCTCTAAACTTCAAAACTAATAATTTATTCTTTACAAGAGTTCGCAATACTCATAAGTTCATTCCATACTTTGTACGGTGTGAGCATTTCAAAGCATGGTGGGAAAACACTAAACTGCCCTATATCTTCTCTTACACAATCATTTCGATTCATGCACGGAGCACATTCCAGATCAGAGCTAATATCAATACCATTCGCTGCAGGAATCGCCGCTTGTGCACTTGTCGCACCAAACAACCTTATTGTTGGGACCCCCAATGCCGAAGCAATGTGTGTTAGCCCTGTATCGCCACCAACGACCCCTTTTGACGTCGCAATCAAACACGCCAAATCACCCAATGGCATTTTGTCCAAAACTCGTGCCTTTTCAGGGTATTCTGCAGCTACTCGTTGAGCCCGTTTCCTTTCACTTTCATCCCCCCAAGGCAGCAAAACCTGATAACCGCTTTGACCGGCCATTTTCAAAAGGGTCTGCCAATAAGGTTCAGGCCAATTTTTAACTTTACCGCTTGTCGCATGAACAAAAATTAAATATGGAGTCGATTCATCCAACTTTCGTTCCTCACAGACGGACTCATGCTTGACACCATAATCCACGTTCAGAGGGGTATATTCATAACCAAACGTTTTTGACATCAATTGGCGGTGAACGTCGACTAAAGTCTCCGACACATCCAATTCAACATCTCGAGAATAAATGTTTGATAACCGTTTATCCTGAGCCATTCCAGAAAGTGCCGCCCGAGAAGGTCCAATGACGGGTACACCTAACCGTGCTAACAAAGAAGCATCCTGAAGACCGAAATACAAATCAACGACAACATCATATTGCCGACGTTTCAATTTTTAATCAAACGATGAGCTGCTAAACCGAAAGAAAATTTATTTAATTTTCTAAACCGCTTTCGATTAATCGAAAACACCCCATCGACGTAGCGATTCCAGTGAGGAATATCCTTGTATTGTTCATCGACATACCAATCCACCTCAAATAAAGGATTGTTTTTTTCAAATCCGATATTGCGGCAAATGCATGAATAATATCACCGAACGAAGAAGGTTTAATAACCAAAATTTTCATAACTTAAACCTTTAATCCCGATAAGCATCCACAACTTTCACCCCCGCATTTTTAGGATTGGTAACGGCGTCCGATCATGGCTTCCAATCAATGCAACCGAAACATTCGCATTGGGCAAAAACGACTTGGCTTCCAGCAAGATCGTGGAAATGTCGCCGGTAAACATTACATCCTCATTTAAGTTCGGCAGCAACAGTTCAAACGGAATTTCACCCGGTAAAACCGTTTGTTTCGGAAAACGTTTTTGAATCTCCAGAGGGTCGTTCGCTTTATCTCGAGGATGATATTTCAACAAAACCGTTTTCGCTCTGATCCAATTCCCTCAAAAAATGCACCACGTCCTCTGGATAGTCTTCTGATGTTTCAATTGCTTTTCGATAAACATCCAAAATCACCACCACATCAATATCGACTCTCTGAGATGTCAAGCCATAAATTTCATTTAATTTTTTTAAAACCTCAGCGCTATCCAACACGGACAACCAGTTCGAATCAATGCCATGCACATTCTTTTCCGGCAACGCACCTTGTAATTTCTCCGGAAAAAATAAAAATGCACCGTCTATCCACGGCGCATTAATTTTAAGAGGATTCGGCTCTTGATACCACCAACCATATTTCAGTTTTCGGCTGAATAGGCGTAACACCGACATCGGTTTTCGACTTGTCGCCTGGTAACTAAACAGGCCATCATCCAATAAATAGGATGCCAGGTTCGGGTTTTGAAGTTTAGCCGAATGAATCCCAAACTGCACGAAAGGTTCGTTAACGGATCCCGTTAAAATGTGGCTAAAGCGCCGTCTCCCTAGAATGTTTGCCATCGTACGAATTTGGGTATTTTCGAAGCCAGCGGACAATATTTCCACATCCGAAAAAAAGTCTAAATTAATCGCGTCTCAGCCAGTTTTCGTGGAAAACCGGATTCAAATACAATCATTGCCGGTTCGTCTTGAAAACGGGTCAATCGTAAAAACACACTGATCAGCCAATGCCTTGGCGTACTGACAATAAACAAATTAGACAAAACCACCTCCCGGAGCCTTAACCGATAGGCCAGCCTGCTGAAACAGTGTCAAAAACGACGCTGGAAGGCGTTGTTTTCATCCAAAATAGCCGTTCCATCCAAATCCGGTCTCAGCCACTTTGCCATCAGCAACGAACTGCCAACATCGCCAAACAACTTGGCATTCGGTTTAAACAGCGGCAATAAAAACTCAAACGCAATACTGGACGGAATCACCTTTTCCACCCCGAGTGCTTTGAGTTCAAAGGCATCTTCGCCTGGCATTCTGGGATGATATTTGACCGCAATTCGCTGTTTATCCTCGACAAAATGCTCGATCATCCCTTTCAAATTGGTTTCATAACCCGGCATTTTTTGAATATTGTTCGGGTGTGACAGCAATATCACCACATCAAGCGTTCGATAATCTTCTGATGACTCGTCAAAATGCGCCAACAACGCCTCACTTAAAGTGGCGAGCTCCGGCGCGGTAAAAGCGTCGGCGACAATCGATGACAATTTTTAGCCTTAAGCGGGTCACACACCAAGTCAGGCGCCATCACCCAAACATCGTTGATCCATTCCGATGCTCCGATGGTATAAGGTTCTTGCCACCAGGCACCGTAAAACAGTTTTTTCAACCCCGCATTAATACGATCTTTCACCGGATGGTACGGCCGACCGGCGTAAGAGTACAATCCATCATCCAGATAATGGCCTTTGGGAGGCGGCCCAGATTGGCTCAGAAGGTGCATAATGTATTGAAACTCCACGCGACGGTCACTGCCGACCAAGACATCCAAAAAATGACGACTTTCCAACAACTGTTGCATTCGTTGGAAATTTTCTCGACGTTCTGCCAGTTTCCGCCAGCCAACTGCAGTGCCACGGAAGAGGTTAATTTCCTCGAATGGCGAATCCGGCCAGGCCTGGAGCACCTCATAATAAGGGTTATCATCTACCCGCTTCTGGTCAATCAACCAAAGCGCCGCCGACTGCTCATGTCGCTGTTCAACCGCATGGGCCGCCGACAGCAATACATTCAACGGTGTTGAAGGCAAATACAATGCGTGTTTCAAAACATCCCCATTTGAATCCATCGGTTATTCACTGGATAAAACCGCTTTAATCGCGTCACGTGCTCGGTCGTCTTTCACCACCACCCCGTATTTCGTCAGCACACGGATGGCCTCATCATCCAGAACCAGGCGATTCCACTCTTCATCCAAGCGGTTTTCTTCCGACATTTTCACCCAACGACGGTAATGGTTCCCCATTCGAGCACCGATTTTCAACAACGGCTTACGGTTTTCCACATGCGTTTCAAAATGATGACGGTTACCAATGGCATAATGAAACACTTCCACCACATCGCTTTCGGCATAGTTCAATTTACTCCACAAATGCCAGGCTCGATGATTTCCACCCTTGGCACGTAAAAAGCCTTGCAGGTTGACCATCACCTTGCCGTGAATCTTACTCAGTTGAACCGACATATTGTCCTGTTTCAACTCAGTGCCCTTTCCGTAGTCGATTGGAAACAAAGTGCGGTAAACTCGCTCATAAAACGGCTTGTCTTCCGAATGGCAATCAAGCTGCATGTCATAGCGTGGACAATGCACGATGGACTTGGTGCGCGTCAACCCGGTTTTCAAATCCTGCCCTTCTTTCGGCAACCAGAATTCATCGGCATCATTGGAAATTACCCAATCCGCCTGCATGTCTTCACGCGCAATCAAGGCCATTTCCGTGCGCCAATCACTTTGACGGTAATCGGTAATCGGGCGTGAAATCACATGCAAATCAAATTCCGATGCCAGTGCTTGCAATTTTTCCAACGTACCGTCTGTTGAGCCGTTATCAATCGCCACGAAACAATCTACGCCCTTGGCGGCATGAAAACGAATATTGCTTTCAATGATATCGATTTCGTTTTTGACCATGTACGTCATGGCCAATCGAATCGGCTTCCCAGAAAACTGACGCCAGGTAAACAACTTTAAATTTCTAAGTAACACTCGCTCTCCTAAGTACGCTTTGTTACGCCAAGGCTCTCAACTAATTCCGGCAATTTTTTGGGCGTTAATCCCAGCTGTTCATAAAAGCCCAAGAACTGATCGAAGTGGCCGGACGATTCCCCCAACTGCATCACCATCACCTGCAAATTCGGGCGAAACAACCGCGTCGTCAGAACCGTTGTGCTCATATCGCCCAGCACAAAACAGTTTTCCGGCAGCGATGGCAGGATCACTTCAAACGGCACATTGGCCGGAATTTCAAAAACGCCGGGCAACGACAGCACGGATAATACGTCATTTTCCAGATCTTTTGGATGGTATTTTACGGCAATTTGCCAGCCCTTATCAGAAAGTCTGGTCAGTAAATCCCGCGCTTCCGACTCATAACCGAGTACCTGGCGCATGTCATTGGTTTCCGGCAGAGTCAGCATCAACTGGCAGGTTTCAAGGCGCTCTTGGTCAATGGAAAAGGATTTCAACCAGGCCTGGGTAATTTCCTGCAATTGTCCGTTTTCAAACCAAACGGACCGCAAGGGCTCGGCCGCTTTTTCTTTCAGCAAAGGCGTGACCCAATCCGGATAAGCCACAATCATCTCATCAATCCATTTGCTGCCACCAATGGTCGGCGGTGTTTGCCACCAAAACCGTAAACAACTTCTTCAACCAATCGTCGACGACCCTGTCTGAAAAGCGTTTTGACGCCTTACGGCCGACATAAGTATATAAACCTTCATCGAGATAAATGCCTTGTGCTTTAACACCCAGTTCTCGACATTGATGCATGACCCATTGAAACTCCAGGTGCCGGTCATTACCGACATACACACGTTCCGGCCGGAAAGCATGCACCTCGGATTTCAAATCCGCAAACAAACGTTTTCGACTGGCAACTTTGCCCCAGCCCTTTCCGCTCGGACGGAAAAAGACTTTGGTCTCGACAAAAGGCGATTCTTGCCAGCCTGCATGGATTCTCGAAAGAAATCCATTCGGCGATTGTCCGCTTCTTGTGCCACAAAAAAGAGTTTGGCCTCTTCTTCATCACGACGGGATAGCGCCACGGCAAGTGAAACCAATAAATGCAACGGCGTGGAGACCAAATAGTAAGCCGTTTTTTTGTCATGCCCTTTGTCATACCAGGCTCTCCAACGCATTTAACACGTCGTCTGGCCGCAGGCGTTCAAGTGATTGTTCGGCTTGTTCGTCGGATTGAAACCGCTTCAGGTACTGGCGCGCGCACGGAGAGGCCAAACGGTGAACATTCGTCCCCAACGCCCCGACCAACTCGGGATCGGTAACCCGGTACAGCACCACCATCGGAGTCTCCAAAGCCGCCGCCACATGCGACAAACCTGTGTCCACCGACACAATACCGTCCGCAAACTTCAACAGCCGAGCCATGGCATTCAATCCCAGAGGCGAATCCGGCACCCAGGCCTGGTCGTTTTTAAGGGATTTCGCCAATCGCAAAGCCCGCTCGTGCTCCGCCTCGGTTCCCCATGGCAAAACCACTTTTTGCCCGGAAGCCGCCAGTTTTGCAAGCAAGTCTCGCCAATAACCCTCCGGCCAAAGCTTGGTTTCCCAAGTGGTACCATGCAGACACACATAATAAGAGCTGTTTTGAAAATCGGTCGGCAAGCTGTCCGGTCGTTGCCAGTTCGAGGTATCCAATCGATATTGAACCGGTGACGCAGAAACATCTTCATATCCTAAGGCCGCAGAAAACAGTTGCCGCAACCGCACGATCGCGTGCTGCGCCTTCGGAACCGACACTTTTCGTTGATACCCCAAACTGGCCAGCGGCTCACGCACACTTTGCCAATCCATCCCGACACGCTCACCGCTGCGGATTTGCGCATAACCCAGAGGCTTTTTAATAAGCCTTGCGCATCCAACACCAGGTCATAATGGGTTTGATTAATCGTTTGAAAAAACGTTCGAATTTCGTGGCGGGTAGCCCCCTGCCAGAAGGTTTTGCGCCAGCGTCGCAGCGCGATGGGAAAGACTTGATCGACGGCCGGGTGCCATTGCGGAATTTCGGCAAACCCTTCCTCCACCACCCAGTCGACTTGCAAATCCGGCCAGGCCTGAAGCGCATCACTCAAGGCCGGAAAGGTATGAAAGACATCCCCCATTGAGGACATTTTGATTAACAGTATCCGCATTGACTTCGACGAGTTTACCGAACGAAATCCAACACACGTGGATTTTCCGACAGCCAGGTCAGATATTTCTCCACACCCTCAGCCACCGAATGAAAAGGCTGATCGTAACCGGCCTTTCTCAAACGGGTATTATCCGCTTGGGTAAAACTCTGGTAAGCCCCTTTCAAGTGCTCAGGAAATGGAATGTATTGGATTTCACCCTGACCGTGAAATTTAATCACTGCTTCGGCGATGTTCTGAAACGGCTCCGCCGCGGCCGGCCCCAAATTGAAAATGCCCGACTGTTCCGGGTTTTCCATAAACCACAGATTCACGTTCACGACATCGTCGATATACACGAAATCGCGCGTCTGCATACCGGCTTCATAGCCGTCGTAGGCGCCGAACAATTTCAACGGTTCTCCGGCCAATAATTGGTTATGCAACTTAAACGCCACACTGGCCATATCGCCCTTATGCTGTTCGCGCGGCCCGTACACATTGAAATAACGGAAGCCGGCGACCTGGCTTTCTGCATGCGGCAGCACACGGCGAACATACTGATCGAACTGAAACTTGGAATAGCCGTAAACATTCAGCGGCTTTTCATATTCACGCTCTTCGACAAACGTCGGCCCGTCACCGTAAACGGCGGCCGAAGACGCATATAAGAATGGAATCTTGCGATTCAGGCAGTAATTCAGCAGGTCTTTGGAGTACTCATAATTGTTGTCCATGACATATTTGCCATCCCACTCGGTGGTTGCCGAGCAGGCCCCTTCATGAAACACACATTCAATGTCCGGCAACCCTTCTTCGGCGAAAATACGTGACTGAAAGTCTTCTTTATCCAAGTAGTCGGCGATGTCACAATCCGCGATATTGATGAACTTCTTACCGTTCTTCAGGTTGTCCACCACCAAAATGTCGCTACGCCCCTGAGCATTTAAGGCTTTGACAATATTCGAGCCGATAAACCCGGCGCCGCCCGTGACCACAATCATGAATCTTTCCTTCTCAATTCAAATCATGAGAATTCTATCATTAACCCCACGCCAGTTGCGAAAAAAGGTAGAATAGGCGCCAAAAAACACAGACGCGACACATGGAAAAACTGCAAACAAAATGGGGGCGCTTCAAGGCGCACATCGAAGCCTGGTTGGTCGACCACGAAATTCTGCGATTCTTTTACCGCAATTTTCATCGGTTGTCTGAAAATGCCTTCCGCAGTAACCATCCGTCACCGGCTTTCATTAAAAAATTGAAGCAAAAATATGGCATCAGCACCATTATCAGTTTGCGCCGTGCCGACAACACCGGCCAATACCAACTGGAAAAAGAAGCCTGCGAACGACATGGCATTACACTGATCAATCACCCGATGTCATCTCGAAGCTTTCCGGATGTAGATCGAATCCTGCAAGCCAAAAAGATACTGGAAACCGCAGAATACCCTATTTTGATTCACTGCAAATCCGGCGCCGACCGGGCCGGCATGATGAGCGTTTTCTACAAACATTTCATCCTTAAACAGCCGATCTCGGAAGCCCTGTCCGAACTGAGCATGAAATACGGCCACTTTCGCTGGGCCGACACCGGCAAGCTCGACGTATTTTTCGACACCTTTCTGGCCTTTGAAAAAGAAAATCCCGACACCACCTTTATCGAATGGGTCGAAAACCATTATGATAAACCCAAACTGAATCAAGAATTCCACGCCGCCGGTTGGGCCAACATCGTCGTCAATCGCATCCTAAAAAGAGAGTAATATGTTCGACCGACAAACGCTGTCACTCTACGGAAGACTGCTGCGATACATTCGTGACTACAAAGCGGCCATACTCATCACCCTGATCACCATTGCCGTGATTGCCGCCATGGAACCGCTGAGCGCCATTATCCTCGGTAACCTGGTCGATGAAAGCCTGATTGAAAAAGATCCTAATTCTTTCATACTCCTGCCACTGCAATTGGCCGGCGTCTTCATATTAAAAGGCATCGCCGAATACTTCAGTAAAGTGATGAGCACTTGGATTGCGCAAAAAGCGATTTTAAACATTCGCTCCGAACTCTATAGCAAGATGCTCTTCCTACCGAGATCGCACTACAATGAAACCTCCACCGGTAGCATGATGTCGAAAATCACCTACGACGTCACCCAAACCGGCAACGCCTTGTCCGAAGCCTGGATCGTCATCACGCGCGACAGCTTGACCATTCTCGCCTTACTGGCCACCTTAATCTACTACTCCTGGCAACTGACCCTAGTCATGCTGGTCATCGGGCCGATTGTGGCGTTTTTCATCGATCGTGCCGGCAAACTGATGCGAACATCGAGTACCGACATGCAGGACGACATGGGACAGCTCACCCATCGCCTGGAAGAAGGCCTCAAAGGCTACCAAGACGTCAAGATATACGGTTCAGAATCCTATGAGCTCGACCGCTTTAAAACGTCGGCTGAATCCCTTCGCCGAAACACCATGAAAGTCACCAAGGTTTCCGCCTTGAACGTACCGTTGGTGCAAGTCATCGCCGCGATTGCCTTATCCATTGTGGTTTACATCGCCGTTCAAATGGTCAATGCCGGCACCATGACCGCCGGGGACTTGATCACCTATGTCACTGCCATGGGCCTGATTTTCGAGCCCATCCGCCGCATCACCAACATCAACGCCACTGTCCAAAAAGGGATGGCCGCCGCCAAAAGTATCTTTGCCATTCTCGACGCGCCCAGTGAAGACAACAACGGCACCCAAACACTGGAGCAGATTGACGGCCGTATTCGCTTTGAAAAAGTGTCCTTCACCTACCCAAGCGCCGACAAACCCACTCTCACCGAATTAGACTTAACCATCCCGGCTCGAAAAACCACGGCACTGGTCGGCCAGTCCGGTAGCGGGAAATCAACACTGGCGAATTTAATTGCCCGTTTCTACACCGTCACGGACGGCCAAATCACCCTGGACGATACGCCGCTCAACAACATCGAACTCAACAACCTACGACAACACATCGCCTTCGTTAGCCAAAACGTCATTCTGTTTAATGATACAATAGCAGCCAACATCGCCTACGGTCACGATGAGTTTGATGAAGCGGCCATTATCGCCGCCGCCAAAGCCGCCCATGCCTGGGAATTCATCCAAACGCTTCCTGAAGGGCTTTATACGACCATCGGCGACAACGGCGCCTTACTGTCAGGCGGACAACGTCAACGCATTGCCATCGCCAGGGCCTTTCTGAAAAACGCCCCGATCCTGATCATGGACGAAGCCACGTCGGCACTGGACAATCAAAGTGAAAAACTGATTCAAGACGCGATGGAAACATTGCGTGAAAACCGCACGGTCATTATCATTGCACACCGGCTCAGCACCATTGAAAATGCCGACAATATCATTGTTCTGCAGGATGGCGTCCTGCAGGAACAAGGCAGCCACGATGAACTGATGGCCTTGAACGCCATCTACTATCAACTGTACACCCAAGGAAATTTAAGTGAGTAACCTCCGTCCAGACACCTTTCGGCTAAGCTTCTTATGCCCAAGGTATTGGGGCATCTGGATAGGCTATGGCTTACTTCGCTTGATCGGATGGCTCCCCTATCAAACCAAATTCCGTGTTGGGAAAACCATTGGCCGCCTGCTTTATCGCGTCGCGCCGAGCCGAAGACGCCTGGTGCGCAAAAACCTGACTATTGCCTTTCCGGAAAAGGCCGACAAAAACCTCGAATCCCTCGTCAAAGAGCACTTCGAGTCGCTTGGCATCAGTTTGATTGAAACCAGCATCAACCTGTGGGGCGACCACCGCAAAGGCCCGAACAACAATCAAGCGGGCACTCACCAGCATTACAAAGGACTGGAAAATCTGGAAAAGGCGGCCGGGCAAGGCGTGCTATTACTGGTACCGCCACTTCACCACCCTCGAGACCACCGGTTGATGCTGTCGAAAATCACCCAATTTCGACCGATTTACCGGAAACACGACAACGCACTGATGGAATACCTGATTACCAAAAGTCGGACGCTCACCTCGGACGAAGGAGATACCGTCAAGCCGCTCATGAATACCGACACGCGAGCCATGATCAAAGCCTTAAAAGCGGGTGAAGCCATGATGATTCTGCCCGATCAGCGTTATCGAGCCAAGGGCAAAGTCGACGTACCGTTTTTGGCCGACCGGCACCCAGCAACCCGGGAATCTGCAAACTGGCCAAACTTGGAAACGCCAAAGTGTTGCCGGTTTTCACCCGACGCATCGGCACCGATTACGAGCTGAACATTCTGCCAGGCCTGGAGAATTTTCCGACCGGCGACGACTACCAGGACGTCCTACGGTTACACGCACTTTATGAAGCCGAAATTCGGGCCAACCCGGCTCAATATCTATGGAGCCACAACCGTTGGAGCCTGAAAAAGGGAAAAGATTTTTAGGCCTACCGAAAAACACGTAAGCCGACGGGAATACATCAGACGCACTGATATTTAGCCATTCAAAAATGCTATAATATCATCAATTTTTTAGAATTTTAAATCAGAAACGGAAAGAATATGGCAAAGGAACTTCGCGATAAGCAACTTCGATCTCGAGTCAAACTACTGGGTTCCCTCCTTGGGGAAGTCATTGAAACCCAAGTCGGAAAGTCCACACTCGACGCCGTGGAAAAACTCCGAAAAGGTTACATCAAACTCCACAAAGAAGACGACCCGAAACTCCGCCAAGAACTCAAACAATTCATCGAAGAACAATCGCCTGAAAGCCTCATCCTCATCATCCGAGCGTTTAACCTTTATTTCAGCCTGGTTAACCTGGCCGAAGAAGAACATCAATATCATGAACGTCAAAGCCAACTGAAATCCGACGGGCCGCTTTGGATGGGATCGGTTTTGAACACCATCAGCGAATTCAAGCAAGAAGGCCTTTCTGCGCAGGAAGTGGAAAAACTGATCAATAAGCTGTGCTACATTCCGGTGTTCACGGCTCACCCGACCGAATCGAAACGCCGCGCGGTCATGGAAAACCTGCGCCGTATCTTCATTACCCTGGGCGAACTGAACGAAGCGGAAGCTTACAACAATCCTTACGCTCAAGAAGAGGTCATTAAACGCCTTCAATACCAAATCCAGGTTCTGTGGAAAACCGACGAAGTCCGTCGCATGAAACCGACGGTTGAAGATGAAATCCGTAACGGCATCTACTATTTCCGCCAATCCTTGTTCAAAGCCGTGCCTCGCGTTTACCGTTACATGGAGCGCGCTTTGGCCCGCCACTATCCGGACGACAACATCGAAACCCCGAACTTCCTAACCTTCGGTTCCTGGATTGGCGGCGACCGCGACGGTAACCCGTTCGTCACCCATGAAACCACCGTGAACGCTCTGTTAATGCAAAGCCGCGCCGCTATCTACGAATATCAGCGCCGTGTGTTCGAACTGAGCACGCATTTGACGCAATCGCGCTATATTTCCGACATTAAACAGGAAGTCATCAACCGCGCGACCATTATCGACGCCGACCTTCAAGAACGTGTCTTCCACAAACGTGCCGACCGCTTCCGCGACGAACCTTATCGCCGCTTCTTATATTTGATGCACGGCCGTTTGCAAGACAACCTCGCGTACATTGAAGCGCAATTGAATGATGAGCCGACCGAAAAACCGAAATTCGGCTACAAAAACGAACAAGAGTTCCTGGACGACCTGCGATTGATTTACGATTCACTGTGCAGCCACGGTGACCAGGAAGTCGCGGACGCCAACTTGAAAGACCTGATTCGTCTGGTCCAAACCTTCGGTTTCTACCTGATGCGTCTCGATATTCGTCAGGAATCCACCGTGCACACCGAAGCCGTTGCCGACCTGCTGTCGCACCTTGGCATCGACTACATGAGCCTTTCGGAAGCCGAACGCCTGGACCTACTGTCGCAACAAGTGTCTTCTCCGACCATTATCGACACCCAGCATCTGGACTTGAAGGACATGACACTGGAAGTATTGGAAGTCTTCCACGTCATGCGCCGTATGCGCGAAGAAATCAGTGAAAAGGCCTTCAACAACTACGTCATCTCCATGACACACGAAGCCAGCCACGTAATGGAAGTGTTGTTCCTGGCCCACCAAGCAGGCTTGGCAGGCTACAATGCGGGCGAACCTTACTGTAAAATCCGCGTTTCGCCATTGTTCGAAACCATTCAGGATTTGGAACACATCGTACCGGTCACCTCGGCGCTGTTCGAAAACCCGACTTACCATGCCCTGCTGAAAGCGTCCGGTAACCAACAGGAAATCATGCTGGGTTATTCGGATTCCGCAAAAGACGGCGGTAACCTCTCCTCGGCCTGGACGCTTTACCAAGCCCAGCAGCAAATCATGAAGCTGGCCGACGAATACAGCATCGACTGCCGCTTGTTTCACGGACGTGGCGGAACGGTCGGTCGCGGCGGCGGCCCGACTCACAGCTCCATTCTTTCACAGCCGACCGGTACGGTTCGCGGCGAAATCAAATTCACCGAACAGGGTGAAGTGCTGTCCTACAAATACAGCAACGCCGAAACCGCCATGTACGAATTGTCGATGGGGATTACCGGCTTGATGAAAGCCAGTAAGTGCCTGGTACGCAAACCGCAGGAAGACAACCCGGCTCACTTGGAAGCCATGCAAAAGCTGGCAAAAGAAGGCGAACACGCATTCCGCGATTTGACCGACCATACCGAAGGTTTCTTCAAATTCTTCTACGAAGCCACACCGGTCAACGAAATCGGCCTGCTGAACATCGGTTCTCGTCCGTCTCACCGTAAGAAAGGCAATTTGTCCAAATCTTCGATTCGCGCCATTCCATGGATTTTCGGTTGGGCACAAGCGCGTTTGACCTTCCCGGCCTGGTACGGCACCGGTTTCGCTTTGGACAACTGGGTCAACGAGCAAGGCGATGCTCAGCTGAAAGACATGTATGAAAACTGGCCGTTCTTCCGCGCCCTGCTGAGCAATATCCAGATGTCCCTGTTCAAAACCGACCTGGTGATCGGTAAAGACTACAGCGAACTGGGGCAAGACAAAGCTCAGTCCGACAAAATCTACAATATGATCGCGTCGGAACATGTCCGCTCGGTGGACACCTGCCTGGAAATCAGCGGTAATAACTACCTGATGGCCGACACACCACAACTGGCGTTGTCGCTTTCCAGACGGACGCCCTATTTAGAGCCGTTAAATCACATCCAGGTTGCGGTTCTGAAACGTTACAAAGACGAACAGACCTCGGAAGAGGAAAGAGAAGTCTGGTTGACACCATTATTGAACAGCATCAACGCCATTGCGGCCGGGATGCGCAACACCGGTTAAAACCGGACTTCCATGCACTACAAGCGTTTCAACCGATTGAAGCGCTTGTTTGGTCTGAACAACATTACCAAAATCGGTTATAATACAAAGCTAGCTGATTTATTTAACAGGAAGGTTAAGCATGCAAATTACCTTGCTAAAATCGAAACTCCATCGGGTTACCACCACGCATTCGGAACTGGGCTACGAAGGTTCCTGCGCGATTGACGGCCACTTCTTGGAAGTGGCAGGGATTCGAGAATACGAGCAAATCCAGATTTACAACGTCAATAACGGTAACCGCTTCACCACTTACGCCATTCGTGCGGAAGACAATAGTGGCATCATTTCCGTGAACGGCGCGGCCGCGCATAAAGCGGCGCCTGGAGATTTGCTCATCATTGCGACTTATGCCACCATGGACGCAGAAGAAGCCGATGAGCATAAGCCGATTATGGTGTATTTCGACGAAAACAACCAAATCACTCATACCCGGAATACCATTCCGGTGCAAATGCAGCAGATGGCTTAAACTCAGACTCATTAGGCCCAATTTAGCCGCATTATCGATAGCCCGCCTTGTCGGGCTATTTTTTATCTGCATTTCCTCTACCGAAATCGACTGAGTTCGAATATTCTCGCCCTGGGCTTCGTCTTCAAAATAGTTTGGTTCAATGATAATCTCCACTCGACGGTTCATCGCGTAACCAGCCTCGGTTTCCGCCAAGGACAAGGGCAACGTATCCGCCACGCCGACCACCTCCGCCTGACGGGATTGGATGATGCCCTTTTCAATCAGTTTTTGAATGACCGCCGCGGCACGGGCGCTGGACAGCTCCCAATTGGACTTAAAGCGCCCACCGACAACCGGACGTTTATCAGTATGGCCAACAGCCTGAACCCTGGAAAGCTCAGTGATATAAGGCTGTAATTTGCTTAAATAAACCGCAAACCCAGGTTTCAATTCTGCACTGCCAGTGTGGAAGGAAATGTTTTCGGGAAAGGAAATGTGCACCCGTTTTTTCTCCGGGTCCAAGGAGACTTGTACATCGCTTTGGCGGCTCGCCATGGCAAAGGTTTCCACCAAGCTCTCATACAAGGGTTTCAGGTTTTCAATCGTCGTTTCTCCGTCCTGATTTTGCTCAGCTTTCCGCTGTTCATCCACCTGCTTGAAATACTGTATTTGTGTTTGGGTCAAATCCGACCCGTGCCCCAAGGTATGCGTCAGAGATTTAACAATCGCTTCATATTTATGGGCGTCCAAGGTCGACATCGCAAACAACAACACAAAAATCGCCATCAACAGTGACATCAAATCCGCAAACGTCGCCAACCAAGGCGCATCGTTACACTTTTTCTTCGCCATCAGGCCTCGTCCACCAAAGGTTTGGTTTCCAAATAAGGGGAAAGCATATCCCGCATGATATTTGGATTTTGTCCCTGACTGATGGCTTCCAAAGCATCGACAATCATCAACTGACGCAAGGATTCTTCCTGCCCCCAGGTCGTGATTTTATCAGCCATCGGCAAGGCAAACAGGTTGGCGATCATCGCCCCATATAAGGTCGTCAGCATGGCAACGGCCATCGCCGGTCCAATCGACGCCGGGTCCGACAGATTCGATAACATTTGAATCAAACCCACCAGTGTCCCGATCATACCGAAAGCCGGTGCCGCACCGCCAATGGAAGCAAACACCCCGGCACTGGTTTCCGCGCGTTCCACCAGCAGCTTGTTCTCTTCCAACAAGGTCTGACGAATCAAATCCTTGGAATAACCGTCCACCATCATGCGAATGCCGCGGCGGTAAAATTCATGATTGATTTCCATGTTCTCCAGTGCCAGAAACCCTTTCGAACGCGACGTTCTCAGTAAATCTTCCGTCAAATCAATCAATTCATTTTTGTCTTTAATATCGTTAGACGGCATCAAAATGCGAAACGACATCGCCACGGCATGCATGGCTTCATGATAGGAATACCGAATCATGGTCGCGGCGATGGTACCGCCGATGACAATCATCAAACCGGGAATATTAATAAAGATCAGAATGGAAGATCCCATCGACATGGCGACGAGAACGATGGCCACCCCGAGAAAGAGGCCGATAAAGGTAGAAAAACTCATGGTTAATATCTTATTGTTAGAGTGTCACGAAAGACCTGTTCTGACCAGGCCTGGTTATTTTGTTTTTTAATGCGGCGCCACCAGCACATTATCCAACAGGCGCGTCTTCCCTAAACGGGCGGCGGCCACAATCACACAGTTCTCGCCCACGGAATCAACCGGTTCCAGCGAGTCGGCTTGACGGATATTCACATAATCCACAGCGTCAAACCCTTCTGCCAGCAACTGTTGCGTGGCTGTTGCTTCCAATGCCCTGAAATCATCGTTTTCGGACTCAATCGCCATCCGAACCGATTGCAACACCACAAACAGTTTGGGCGCGATCCTACGTTGAGCTTCATCCAGATACTGGTTTCGGGAGCTCAATGCCAGACCGTCCGCATCCCGCATAATCTCGGCCCGAATCAACTCGACGGGCATGGACAAATCTTCGACCATACGTTTTAACACCGCCACCTGTTGAAAATCTTTCTGACCAAAAACCGCCGCATCCGGTTGAACCATATTGAACAACTTATTCACCACCGTGGTAACGCCATCAAAGTGCCCCGGCCGAGTGGCGCCTTCCATAATCGTGGTCAAATGCGACGGCGCCACCACCAATGTCTGTTCTTGTCCATTTGGATACATTTCCTCGACGGAGGGCGAAAATACGGCATCTACGCGTTTTTCCCGCAATAAGCACAATCCTGCTCATAGGTGCGGGGGTAACGGTCAAAATCTTCATTCGGTCCAAACTGCAAAGGATTCACAAAAACGCTGACCACCACCCGGTCGGCCTTTTGCCGAGCCTTGTCTACCAAACTGAGATGGCCCGCATGCAAATTGCCCATCGTCGGCACCAGTGCCACCCGTTGTCCGGCACGCTTCCATTCCATCACCGTCTCTCTCAGAGACGACACTTTATCCAGCTGCAGCATTTATTCGCCCATCCAGTGTTCCGGCCCCGGAAAACGCTGATGCTTCACATCGGCCACGTATTGCGCCAAGGCCGTTTGTACGGAATCGGCTTCCTGCAAAAGTTTTTGGCGAATTTCGGCGCTTTTCCCAGCGTCAAGCCCAGCACATCATGCCAAACCAGTACCTGTCCATCCGTATCCACACCGGCACCAATACCAATCACCGGAATCGACAAACGGTCGGTAACGGTTTTTGCCAAGCTGGCCGGCACACATTCCAAGACCAGCATTTCCGCCCCGGATTCCTGCAAAGCGATTGCATCGTCCAACAACTTTTGCGCGGCCTGTTTTTCACGTCCGGCGACTTGATACCCTTTCAGCTGCACCGATTGCGGCAATAGCCCCAAGTGCCCACAAACCGGCACACCCAAATCGGTCAAGGCACGCACCAGCGACAAAACCCGCTTGCCGCCTTCAACCTTGACCATATTGGCCAAACCTTCCTTCATCAAACGGCTCGCCGCGGCCAAGCCTTGCGACACGTCGGCATCCGCCATAAACGGCAAATCGGTGACACACCAGGCCTGGTGGTTTTTACGTTGTACCATTTGGGTGTGATAAACCATGTCATCCAACGAAACCGGCAAGGTATTCTCATGCCCTTGCACCACCATACCGAGCGAATCGCCGACCAGCAGAACATCGACCCCCGCTTCCACGCCCCAATAGGCTTGGCTGGCTTCATAAGCCGTCAAACAGGCGATTTTTCGCCTTCGACTTTCATCTTTCTGAGCTTCGATAAGGTTTTCATAATAATTTCCAGTGTGAGTGAAACCGATTTTGGAATCAAATCGGTTTAACGAAAACGTCCGACACCCGGTCGGCCAATTCTTGAAACGACCGACCGTCCGGCATGCAACCGTCCGGTTTTAAATCCAGTAGCGGCAACAATACAAAGTCCCGTTCCGTCATAAACGGGTGCGGCACCTGCAAACGCGGTCCGTCAATAACCATTTCGCCATACAGCAGCACATCCAAATCAATCAAGCGCTCGCCCCAATGGCGTTTTTTGACTTTGCCCTGCGTACGCTCGATGTCCTGTAATGCATCCAACAATACCAAAGGCGACAGTCGGGTTCTGACCCAAGCGACAGCATTGACAAAATCCGGTTGATCCTGAGGTCCTTGCGGGCGAGAACCATACAATTGAGACATACCTTGCCAGTGAGTTTCCGGTAACTTTTTCAAACACTCAATCGCAGTCAAAACCTGCTGTTTGGGGTTTTCCAGGTTACTGCCAATGCCGATAAAGCATCGGTTTCCCTCGCCGTTATGGTCGTTGTCATCGCTGTAGGCTTCAGGCGTCGTCCGACGACACCGTTTCCGCCTGGTCGCCACGACCGTGGCTGCGTTTACGGTAAGGGTTTCGATTGCGTCGAGGACGACGGCTCCGACCTTTCGGCTTTTCCACATCATTGGCAAACGCCACCTGGTCAACCGCATCCAGTTTTTGATATTCCGTCCACCAGTCGAACACCTCTTTCAGGCTGTCGTCATCGCCGGCGGCGACCGCGAAATGCCCATAAAGTCATACGCCGCTCGAAAGCTGGATGTTCGGACAAACGCTGTGGCCGGTTTCCATGTCGGTTCAATAAACGGAACTGCAAACTCCAAATCTCTTTAATTTGGGAAATAAACCGTTTCGGAATCGAGGTGGAATAAATCTGTTGATCAATCACATCACTGGCCGCGGCAAACATCGCGTCCTGACGAGCAAACCCTTCTGCCAGATGCTGTTCCATACGTTGTAACATCGGCTCCCACAGCATGGCGGCAAACAAAAAGGACGGATTGACGCCTTTATCGGATTGAATGCGCGCATCGGTACTTTTCAAGGCTTCAATCACCAACATGCGCGGAAACCCTTCCGACTCTTGCGATAAAAGATGATGCGTCTGCGGGAATAAAAACGTAAACAGCCCGAAGTGACGCAACTTCTCAAACACTTCAACCGCCACCCCACTGTGAAACAGCTTGAGCACTTCCTCGAACATCCGCGCATGCGACACGTCTTTCAACAAATGTCCCAACTCGTAAATCGGCGCCTTGGTGCGTGGCTCGATTTCGAAGCCCAGTTTGGCGGCAAAACGCACCGCACGAATCATGCGGACCGGGTCTTCCCGGTAACGGGTTTCCGGATCACCGATCAAACGCAGTTGTCCATTGCGCAAGTCGGTCATGCCGTCAGCGTAATCCACTACTGAAAATCGCGAATATTGTAATAGAGACTGTTGATGGTAAAGTCACGGCGCCAAACGTCTTCGTCGATGGAACCATACACATTATCGCGCACCAAACGTCCGGAATCGTCCACCGCGCGGGTATTGTTGACTTGCTTACGATTGCCCGATTGACGCCCTTCGCCATCACCACGGAAGGTCGCCACCTCAATGACGTTTCGCCCGAAATACACATGGGCCAAACGGAAACGACGCCCGATCAAGCGACAACGGCTCTTAAACACCGCTTTGACCTGCTCCGGCTCGGCATTGGTCACCACGTCGAAATCCTTTGGTTCCAAGCCCAACAAAATATCGCGCACCCCGCCGCCGACTAAATAAGCGTCATACCCGGCGCGTTTCAAACCATAGAGCACATCTAAGGCTTCTTTATCAATTTGCTTACGGGAAATACCGTGCTGTTTGCGTTCAATAATCTTAAGTTTGGAAGGCGATTGAAATGCGGAATCTGAATCGGAAGCAGAGAAAAAGGATTTTATTTTATGAATCAATCGTTGCATATTTTTAAAAAAGATAGGATTTTCGAGTGGTTAAAGCAAACATTTTAACGACTTTTCCACAGACTGCAATCAAGAAGCGTGCGATTCACCGTCAAAGCACCATAAATAAAAACGCTCATTCTCGCGCTCAGACGCCCACATAGACGCCGAACACTCGCTTTTTCATTGTAAAAGTGCGAAAATAATTAGCTTAATGCCCTGCCTCAGTTCAGACTCAGGCGACGGCCAATAACCCCATTTTTGTTTTAAATCACTGAACACTTTTAACTCAACCAACGGAAAACACCATGAACAAACCGACATTATTCAGCGGCATCCAGCTTCAGGCGACCTTATGATTGGCAACTACATCGGGTCCATCAAAAACTGGGTGCAAATGCAGGATGATTACAACTGTTTATTTTCGTTGGTCAATATGCACGCCATCACCGTCGAACAAAGCCCGCAAGAGCTTGCGAAGCGCAGCCTGGATTTTGTCGCCTTGTACCTGGCCAGCGGCATCGACCCGGAAAAAAGCACCGTTTTCATTCAGTCGCACGTCCCGGAACACGCCGAACTGGCCTGGTTGCTGAACTGCTCGACTTACATGGGCGAGCTTAACCGTATGACGCAATTCAAGGACAAATCGCAGAAACACGCCCAGAACATCAATGTCGGGCTGTTCGACTACCCGGTTCTGATGGCGGCGGACATCCTGCTGTACCAAACCGAAATGGTACCGGTCGGCGCGGACCAAAAACAACATTTGGAACTGACTCGTGACTTGGCGGTACGTTACAACAACCGTTTCGACCGGGAAATTTTCAAGGTACCGGAACCGTTCATCCCACCGGCGACGTCCGGCGGACGCATTATGAGTTTGCAGGACCCGACCTCGAAAATGTCCAAGTCCGACGAAAACAAAAACAACTTCATCGCCTTGTTGGATGACCCGAAAACCATCATCAAAAAATTCAAAAAAGCGCAAACCGATTCCGGCACGGAAATCACCTACGATGTGGAAAACAAACCGGGCGTGTCCAACCTGCTGACCATTTACTCGGTCATCAGCGGACAATCCATTGACGAGGTGGTCAAACACTTTGAAGGCAAGATGTATGGCCACTTGAAAGTCGAGCTGGGAGAATTGGTCGCCGACTACCTGCAACCGATTCAAGAACGTTATCACACGATTCGTAACGATGAAGCCGAACTGAAAGCGATTTTGAAAAAAGGCGCCGACACGGCACGTGAAAGCGCCCAAAAACGTTGCGTGACGTTCAGGAAGCGATTGGCTTCGTCCTACCGTAAGCGCTACGGTTTTCTTTTCTCTTTCATAAAAACGACCAGGCCTGGTCGTTTTTTTGTTTTATGCGAAAAGCCGTTTTCCGTTCCTCGTATTTTTATGCTTAAATACCCTTCTCAAGCGCTCAAGAATTTTTTTCGATTCAACCGCACTTTTTTCAGGCTTGATTCTTTTCCCCTTTTTCACCTAAAATGTTACACAAAAGTAACGCAATTAATTTATAATCTCATAACAGTATATTTTCTGGCCTCCTCTGCCCGGCTCAAAGCGCCGCTCAAAACAGTCGATGCCGTAATGCTCTGACCCTCATTCAAAGAACATAACAAATGGTAGGTAAAATAATGAAAAATTTTACATCTCGTTCAGCACTCAAATTCAGCGCCCTGGTTTTATCGGCCGGGCTTGCGGTCACGCTCAACGGCTGTGACAGCCTAACGGGTGGCGGCGATGCAAAACAAAACGCCGGTGCCGGCATGCACCGTATGCCGCAAGTCGGTATTCAAAAAGCCGAACCTACCCAAGTTCCCAATACGCTTTCCTTTACCGGGCGCGCGGTGCCTTTCACCATCGCCGAAGTCCGTCCACAGGTCGACGGCATCATCACCGAGCGTTTGTTTGAAGAAGGTCAGCATGTGGCAAAAGGTGACATCCTGTATAAAATCGACGATGAAACCTACCAAGCTCTTTATGACAATGCCCAGGCCGAGATTAAAAAATCCCAAGCCTTGCTGACCAACGCCGAATTGAAAGTGAAGCGAAACCAGCGTTTGGTAAAAATCAACGCCGTCAGTGAGCAGGTGCTGGACGATGCCTTGGCGACTTTGAGAGAAGCCAAAGCAAATCTGGAAGCCAACAAGGCCGCCTTGAAAACCGCTTCCATCAACTTGGAAAGAACCAAAATCAAAGCACCGGTATCCGGCATGATCGGTCGATCCAGCTTCACCAAAGGCGCTTTGGTCATGAATAACCAAGCCGAAGTCATGGCCACCATCCAACAACTGGACCCGATTTACGTGGATTTCTCCGTGCCGTCTTATTACGCGGCGATTCTGAAGCGTGCCATGAAAAAGAACCCGGACATGAACATCGAAAAATTCCCGGTCACGATCACATTCGATAACGGCGAGAAATACGAGCACACCGGCCACATCAAACTGTCTGAATTCAGTGTCGACGAATCGACCGATACCATCATTCTCAGAACCGAGTTCGACAACCCGGACACACAACTGTTACCCGGCATGTTCATCCGTGGTTCCGTCATGACCGGCTACCATAAAGACGTTTACTTAGTACCTTCCCTATCGCTCAGTCGCGATACGCTTGGCCATGCCTTTGTCATGGTCTTGGCCCAAGACGGCACCGTCACAGTACGTCCGGTCAAAGAAAAAGGGCTGTACAAAGAAAGCTGGGTGATTACCGATGGCTTACAGCCAGGCGACCAAGTCATCGTCAAAGGCTTACAGTTTATCCGTCCGGGCATGAAAGCCGCCGTTATGGGCGCTAAACCCGATGCCGCACCAAGCGCCACAAAAGCACCCGAGAATGCTAAGGAAGGAAAATAAACATGGCCGCAGAAAAGCTCAATAAAGCCCGTCGCAGCTTTGCGACCCATTTCATCGACCGGCCGGTCACAGCTTGGGTTATCGCGCTGTTAGTGATGATTGCCGGCGTTATTTCCATCAAAAGCTTACCGGTTTCCCAGTTCCCGTCCATCGCGCCGCCGATGATCAGTGTGACGGCCACCTATCCGGGGGCATCCGCTCAAGTCATTGAGGACACGGTCACCCAGGTCATCGAGAACAAGATGAAAGGCCTGGACGGCTTGTTGTACATGTCGTCCACCAGTGAGTCGACCGGACAAGCTGAAATCCAACTGTATTTCAGAAATGGCACCGATGCCGACATTGCCCAGATGCAGATTCAAAACAAGCTGCAAACGGCCATGTCGTCAATCCCAGATGCTGTACAGAAACAAGGGATTCAAGTCGCCAAAAAGGCGCGGAACTTCTTAATGGTGGTCACGCTTGTTTCCCCGGACAAAAGCTTGAACGCCTTTGACCTGGGTGACTACGCCGCCACCCACGTGATTGACCAGATCAGTCGGTCGAAGCGTGGGCGAAACCTTGCAGTTCAGTGCCGAATACGCCATGCGTATCTGGTTGAACCCGCATCAATTGGCGAAATACGAATTGACGTCCACCGACGTCGTCAGCGCGATTCAAGCCAATAACGCCGTGGTCACCGCCGGCCAACTGGGCGCGTCCCCGGCCGTTAAAGACCAACCGATTAACGTGACGGTGAACCTGCAAAGCCGCTTGAAGACGGTGGACGATTTCCGCAACGTCATCGTCAAAACCGATGAAAACGGTGCCACCATCACGGTCGGCGATGTCTCCCGTGTTGAAATCGGGGCCGACACGTACAGCAAAATGGCGCGTTACGAAGGCACCCCGGCGGCTGGTTTTGCCGTCAAAATCACGCCATCGGCCAACGCACTGGACACGGCGGAACGTGTGAAAAACGCATGGCTGAATTGTCGGAGCTGTTCCCGGACGGCATGGAATACCTCTTCCCATACGACACCACACCATTCATTCAAATTTCCATCGAATCGGTCATTCAAACCCTGATTGAAGCCGTCATCCTGGTGGTTCTGATTATGTACCTGTTCCTCGGGAACCTGCGCGCGACCTTTATCCCGACAATTACGGTGCCGGTGGTGTTGCTCGGTACTTTCGGGGTACTGGCCTATTTCGGTTATTCCATCAACACCCTGACCATGTTCGCGATGGTACTCGCCATCGGGTTACTGGTGGATGACGCCATCGTCGTGGTGGAAAACGTCGAACGGGTGATGCACGAAGAAGGTCTGCCGGCCAAGGAAGCCACACGTCGTTCCATGAACCAGATTTCCGGCGCCTGATCGGCATCGGTCTGGTACTGAGTGCCGTCTTCCTGCCGATGGCTTTCTTCCCGGGGTCGGCCGGGGTCATTTATAAACAGTTCGCCGTGACCATCGTATCGGCCATGGTGCTGTCGGTGATGGCTGCGTTCATTTTGACACCGGCATTGTGTGCCACTATTTTGAACCGTGGATAAAGAGAAAGAATCCCGCGGCTTTTTCGGTTGGTTTAATCGCAACTTCACCCGCGCAACCAACGGCTACGGTCGCGGCGTGAAAGGCGTGATTAAACACCGTTATTCCTTCTTGCTGATTTACGCTTTGATCGTCGCGGCTACCGGTTATCTTTATACCAAAACGCCGTCCGGCTTCCTGCCGGAAGAGGACCAGGGCTTCATGTTCACTCAGGTCATGATGCCGCCAGGCGCGACGCGCGAGCAAACCCTTGCGGTGGTCAAACAGGTCGAAGACCATTATTTGAGCACCGAGCGCGAAACATCGCCAGCTTGTTTACGGTATTGGGCTTTAACTTCTCAGGAACCGGGCAAAACACCGCCATCGCTTCATCAACTTGAAACCATGGTCGGAACGTTCCAGCCCGTCACAAAGCGTCAACGCCATTGCCGGACGCGCATGGCCAAGTTCAGCCAGATTAAGGAAGGCATGGTGTTCGCTTTCGGCCCACCACCGGTCATCGAACTGGGCAACGCCACGGGCTTCAACCTTTACGTGAAGGATAATGCCGGACTCGGACGCGACAAACTGTACGACGCCCGTAACCAGGTATTGGGCATGGCGAGCCAAAATCCAAACCTGATTGGCGTTCGTCCGAACGGCCAGGAACCCGCGCCAGTGCTGGAAATGAAAGTCGATAAACAGAAAGCCGAAGCATTGGGCTTGAAAGTTGAAGACATCAACACCGCCTTGTCCGTGGCTTGGGGGAGTGCTTATGTGGACGACTTCATCAAACAAAGTAAGGTGAAGAAAATCTACGTACAGGCCGATGCCCCTTACCGGATGCGTCCGGAAGACATGCAGGACTGGTATGTTCGCAACAACCAAGGCGAAATGATTCCGGCGACGGCATTCCTGACCACTCAGTGGACCAAGGAATCACCGAAACTGGAACGTTATAACGGCGTTCGGCCTTGCAAGTGCTCGGGGCGTCTCCGCCGAACGTCAGTTCCGGACAAGCCATGCAAGCGATTGAACAAATCGCCCAAACCCTGCCGAAAGGCATCGGCATCGAATGGACCGGCTTGTCTTATGAAGAAAAAGCGGCGGGGTCGAAAGCTACCTTGCTTTACGCCCTGTCGATTCTGGTCGTCTTCCTTTGTTTGGCCGCGCTCTATGAGAGCTGGAGTTTGCCGGTCTCGGTTATGTTGATCGTACCATTGGGCGCTTTGGGAACCTTGATTGCCGCGAACTTCTTCCAGATGCCGAGCGACATTTATTTCCAAGTGGGCTTATTGACAATCGTCGGCCTGGCGACCAAAAACGCCATCCTGATTGTCGAGTTCTCTAAAGAATTGGTGGAAGAAGGTGTCGAAGCCGTCGAAGCCAGTATCCGTGCCGCAAAAATGCGTTTGAGACCGATCCTGATGACCTCTTTGGCCTTCGGTTTCGGGGTTCTGCCATTGGCGTTGAGCGCGGGCGCCGGTTCCGGTGCGCACCATGCGATCGGGATCGGGGTATTGGGCGGTATGGTCAGTGCCACGGCACTGGGCATCTTCCTGGTACCGATGTTCTTCGTTGTGATGCAGCAATGGTTTGCCAAGAAATTGACCAAACCCGCTGCGGAGTAACCAAGACAGACAGTTTTAAGTTTTCTTTCGATTGCCCGTCCCAAAACCGCCAGGCCTGGCGGTTTTCGACGGGCTTTTTTATGCCCGCCTGATTCTCCCCAGTCCCTCTTCTAACGATTGGTAATCGCTAGCAGAACATATATTCCTGACGCCCTTTTCCTAGAACCCGACCAGGTTATCGCCACAAACGTCATTCAACACTACAGTCTCTTACCACACCTCACTTATTTCAAACGATACAATACCAATGCCGGATAGAATTGATAACAATCCAGTAGGCATAAAAAACCCCGTATGAATCAACTCATACGGGGTTTGTTCGCCCTCATCACTGACGCCCTATCGCGTCAGTTTATGCGCTTTTATGCGGTACGATTTATTTGCCCAGCGACACATGGTAATGCGGGTCTTCCGACACATTCACTTCCACCAAGTCTCTGGCTTCGTCCAACAGATTCTGGCACTCAGGGCTCAAATGCTTCAATACGATTTTCTTGCCTTCGGCTTTGTATTTTTTCGTCAGGCTATCAATCGCTTCCACCCCGGTGTGATCGTACACGCGGGAATGTTGGAAATCGATGTGTACGCATTCCGGATCGCTTTTCGGATTAAACATATCAATAAAGTTCTGCGACGAGGCGAAGAACAGCGGACCGTACACCTTATAGATTTTGCCTTTGCGTCCGTCGTCCGACGTCATTTCCGAGGTTTCCACCATGACTCTTTGAGCATGTTGCCAAGCGAACACCAACGCCGAGACAATCACACCGGCAATCACCGCCACCGCCAAATCGAAAATCACCGTCAACGCCGTCACCAGCACCATAACAAACGCATCCATTTTGGTCATGCCGCGCATGATATTCCAGCTCGACCAGTTAAAGGTGGCGATGACCACAAAGAACATCAAGCCGACCAAAGCGCCAATCGGTACCATTTCAATCCAAGGCGATGCGATCAGAACAATCACCAGCAGCCCCAGCGCGGCGGTAATGCCGGACAAGCGCCCGGTGCCGCCGGAACTGACGTTAATCATCGACTGACCGATCAAAGCACAACCGCCCATGGTACCGAAGGTACCGGCCGTACAGTTGGCCGCGCCCAACGCGATACATTCACGGTTGCCTTTACCGCGAGTTTCGGTGATGTCATCAATCAACGTCATCGTCAACAAGGATTCCACCGAACCGATAATCGTCAAAATAATCGCATAGGGCAAGATAATCCAAAGCGTTTCCAGACTGAAGAAGTTATCCGGCAACGCCGTCATCCAGGTCATGCCTTGGAAACCGTTTTCCGTTCCGTCACCGAACACCAACGATTCCAAAGTACCGGACACCGCCGCTTTATCGCCGACCGTAACGGTATTCATATCAAAGAAAATCACCGCCAGGGTCACCAGCACAATCGCCGCCAACGCGGATGGCACCGCTTGGTCAAACGCGGCAACAAATAAATAATCGCCATGGTGACGGCAATGATGCCCATCATGATGTACAGACTGTCGCCGGACAACCAATTGCCGTCCGTATCTTTAAACTGGGTAAACTGGGCAATCAAGATGACCAATGCCAAACCGTTCACGAAGCCGAGCATGACCGGACTCGGCACCATGCGGATAAACCGCCCCCACTTCATCCAACCGATGAATATCTGGAAAACCCCCATCATAATGACTGCCGCGAACAGGTAAGTGGCGCCGTGCTCCATCACCAAATGCATCATCACCACCGCCAAGGAACCGGCCGCCGCGGAAATCATGCCCGGACGCCCGCCGAACATGGAGGTGATGAAACCGACGATAATCGCGGCATACAACCCGACCAACGGATGCACCCCGGCCACGAAGCAAAGGCGACCGCTTCCGGCACCAACGCCAGCGAAACGGTGATGCCCGACAAGGTGTCGGCTTTGTATTTACGCCAGTCAAAGGCGCTTGAGGGAGACTGAGTCATCTTGAATCCTTTCTTTTGAAAACCGCGCAAATTCTAACAGAAAAAGCGTAAAATGAGGCGTTTTATCCAGGCCTCGGCACAAGCCGGGCCCGAGCAACTCCTTAAAAACAAACGGAAAAATCAAAGGCTATCTTATGTGGATCAACCATATCGGCGAAATCATGATGGGCGTTTTCATCCTGCTGATTGCCGTTCATTTCGGACTGCACTTCTATTTCAAATCCGTCAAACGTAAAAAAGCGAAACAACGCAAAGCATCATCGGAAGCGACTGCCGGCCCAACGTCGGACCCAAAACCGAAAGAATAAATATCGATTGAATAAATCAAAAACGCCCAGGCCTGGGCGTTTTAAAGCAACGAATATCGATCTCGCCGCCCACCGACGGCTTAGTCATCACTCGATGTAAGAACAGCAATAATCGGCCACGGTTTTGACCTTGATGCCGAATTTTGAATTGGCCGGTACATTGAAGGTTTCACCCCCAACCACGCTTTGCCATTCGGTTTCACCCGGCAACAACACCTCGACTTCTCCGGCCAGCATCTCCATGATTTCAGCCGCTTCGGTACCGATTCATAATCGCCCGGCAACAAAATGCCTAACGTCTTCTTGCTGCCATCCGCAAACAACAACGTGCGGCTGGTGACTTTTCCATCGTAATAAATATTCGCCGCTTTTACGGCGGTGACGTTCTCAAACTGTGACATCGGCCATCCTTATCAGACACAAAAAGAAACGTATTATAGCCGAAGCCCCGCTGAATGAAAGCGCTTAACGTACGGGCGGCGAGGCGTAATAAATCTCGCGCAGGAAAATCAGCAACCCCACAATCAAGGAGCCATGGCCAGAATAAACAGCACCGCGATGAGTACCGACCCGTTAAATGCGAAAAACGCACTCAAGAACATGATCATAATCACCAGCGCCACCAGCAAACCGGTCATGGTACAGGCCAGAATCGCGTGATTGAGATAACGGCGGCGGCGCTCCAGAAAATCCAAACGTTGGCGGATTTCACTGGAACGACGGTCCACCGGGCTTTGCGATTTCTCCATGAGCAGGATGTTGCTCAACTCCTCCGACTTGGAAACAATCCGAGACAGACGACTGACCAACACCCCGAGCAAGCTCCCGATACCGGCCAGCAAAAACACCGGCGCCACAGACAGTTGAATCAAGTGGGACACCGTATTTACCGGCACGGCATCGGAAAACAACTCGGTCATGAAGTTACCTTTTTAAGCTGTTAAAAAATGGGAAAAGTAAAACCGCGTTACGAACGTTGGTGGTCCGCACCGATGAATTCGATCTGATAACCGTCCGGGTCTTCGGCAAACGCAATAATGGTGGTACCGGCATTCATCGGCCCCGCCTCGCGAATGATTTTACCACCGGCCGCTTTCACCGCGTCCGCCGCCTGATAGACATCGTCCACTTCAATGGCGATATGTCCATAGCCTTCGCCCAGGTCGTACGAGGAAACACCCCAGTTGTAGGTCAATTCCAAAACCGTGTTGTTCTCTTCATCGCCGTACCCCAAAAAGGCCAGGGTGAATTCGCCTTTCGGATAATCTTTGCGGCGCAACAATTTCATTCCCAACACATCGGTGTAGAACTGAATCGATTTTTCCAAATCGCCCACTCGTAACATGGTGTGCAATAAACGCATGTTGACTCCTTAACTATAATTCGTTTCCATTAATCGGTTTCAAGAACAGCAACACGATCAACGCCAGCGGGCCGAACAAAATGCCCAGCACCGCCCACGCGTACGGAGAACGCCCTTTCATTTCCGCCAGCTTCATGCAAATAATGCCGATGACCAGCAGCAACAGCAACCATAAAAAGTGCATCATCACGCCCTCCTGTCAAGAATCGTCGGCTTAGGCCTTGACGTTTTCCAGTGCTTGTTCGATATCCGCAATAATATCATCTATGTGCTCAATGCCAATGGACAAACGCACCAAATCTTCCGAAACACCGGCTTTTTCCAATTCTTCCGGGCTCAATTGACGGTGCGTCGTGGTCGCCGGGTGACACGCCAACGACTTGGCATCACCGATATTCACCAAACGCAGAATCATCTGCAACGCATCAATGAACTGACCACCCGCTTCACGTCCGCCTTTAATGCCAAAGCTCAAAATACCGGAACCGGAACCTTTCGTGGTCTTCACACAGACTTCATGATACTTGTCATCCGGCAAAGATGCATAATTCACCCAGGACACTTTTGGATGTTGTTTCAAGTATTCGGCCACCTTCAGGGTGTTCTCGCAATGGCGCTCCATGCGCAGCCCCAAAGTCTCCAACCCTTGCAACAACAAGAAAGCGCTGTGCGCCGACAAGGCCGCGCCGGTATTACGCAACGGCACCACACGACAACGGGCTATAAACGCTGCCGCCCCAATATCACGCGTATAACTCACGCCGTGATAAGACGGATCCGGGTCATTCAACATCGGAAAACGTTCCTTGTTCGCCACCCAGTCGAATTTACCGGAATCAATGACAATGCCCCCCAAGGTCGTGCCATGACCACCGACAAACTTGGTCAAAGCGTGAATGACAATGTCCGCGCCCAAATCAATCGGGCGACACAAATACGGCGTCGCGACGGTGTTATCCACCATCAACGGCAAACCGTGCTTATGGGCGATTTCCGCCAGGCGTGCCACGTCCACCACATTCCCGGCCGGATTTCCGATGGACTCACAAAAATGGCGCGTGTTTTGTCGTCAATAGCCGCTTCAAACGCGTCGTAATCATCCGCCTTCACCATTCGCACTTCAATTCCCTGACGCGGGAACGTATGCGCAAACAGGTTATAGGTGCCGCCATACAACTGGCTGGTACTGACAATATTGTCTCCAGCCTGCGCGATGGTCTGAATCGCATAGGTAATCGCCGCCATACCGGTGGCCAACGCCAAACCGGCCACACCGCCTTCCATTTCCGCCATGCGCTTTTCCAATACATCGCACGTCGGGTTCATGATTCGGCTGTAAATATTCCCCGGAACTTTCAAATCAAACAAATCCGCCCCGTGTTGGGTGTCGTCAAAGGTATAAGACGTGGTTTGATAAATGGGAACAGCGGCCGATTTGGTGGTACTTTCCGATTCATAGCCGTGGTGAAGCGCGATGGATTCCAGTTTCATATTGATCCTTTATGAGTTAGCGAAGCAATGCCAAGTCTCAAATAGCAAAGCGTGCTTGTTAAGACATTGTTATTGCAGTTATTTTATTATTTTCAGCACGCCAGCATCGAACATCATTAATAATTTTCATCTTAATAGGATAAAAATTAATACTTTGTTTTCAACAACATAGCGTTTGTTATCTAGCATTAATACTAGTGATATTTCCGTAATCTGTCAAATAGAGACGACCTGAATTCACATACTTGAAATCTGCCAGGCCTGGTCAAATTCTGCACAAAAACCGATGGGCGTCTCACGTCGATTTCAATGACAACCATTTCGGCAAAAAAGCAAATACCAACAGCGACACAACATAAGCGCTGCCGGACGCCCAATCCCGCGTGGCCAAATACTCCGATACCGTCAAACCACGCAAGCCCAAAACCAATGTCAACTCCAACGTCAAGAGCATCCCCAACGCCACCCAGCCCATGCCGAAAAAACTCACCGGTTTCGGTTGGGCTTGCGCGCGTTTTACCCAGTAACGGGCTGAAAATACACCACCGCCAGCATGATTGGCATTTCCAGTAACTCTGCATAGCGTACGCCCAGCCAAGGTTCCAAACTCAGTACCCGAATCGTTCCGAGCACAAAACCGGCGGCAAACACCGTTGCAAAGTACAGCAAGCCATAGCGCCACGTCATCATCCTGTAACCCCGTTGGTTGTGGCCCCTTTAGTCATAACGAACCCATTTTTGCGCAATCCCAATCGCCAGCAATACCGCCAAGCACACATGCCAAACGCCCAATCCGCACCGCCGGCATACCAAGCGTAACCAGCCGCCAACATCCCCAAAGCGCCACCGAGTCCATGACTGGCCGAGGCATAAATCGCCTGCCCTTTACTTTGGTTGTCACCATAGAAATGATGGTCGATCAGGTAAATCGCCGCGGCATGGAACAGGCCATAACTGGCGGCATGTAGCAGTTGCGCAAACGCCAGCCACACCCAATCATCAATCACCAATGGAATCATCACCCAGCGCAACAACGTCAACACCAAGCTCGCCATCAATAAGGTTTTGACCCGGAAGCGCCGGAACAACGGCACCATCCAGAAGAACACCGCGATTTCTGCCAGCACGCCCAGCGCCCACAGCCAGGCGATGACGTTTTTGCTGTAACCGTGTTCGTCCAGAAAAATGCTGTAAAAGCTGTAATAAGTGCCGTGCGAGAATTGAATCAGAATACTGGCGGCCAATAAACTCGCCACCCAAGGCTGTTTGATAATGGTCCAAAACGAACTGGCGTGGTCTTCATGCTGGGCCACCGGGTGTTCTTGCACCGCAAACGTCGCCAGCCAAATCACCACGGCCAGCCCCACCAATGCCCAAGGCAACGTCGTAATCGACCAGGCCTCAATTTGCCAACCCAGCCACAACACCGCGGCAATGAAACCGATGGATCCCCACAGCCGTACCAGGCCATAACGCTCCTTCATGCCTTTCAGGGTTGTGAAGGTGTAGGATTCAAACAACGGCAAGGCAGAGTGAAAAAGAACCCGAACCCGAATACCGTTAACAGTAGGCCGACAAACGATTCCGTGGTCACAAACCCGAGGGAAAACAACACCGTCAAAAACGCCGTCCAGCGTAACCAAAAAACGGTGCGCCCAGTTTTATCCGCTAGCCAACCCAACACATTCGGCGCGACGATTTTGGTGGCGATGAACATCGCCATCAATTGGCCGATTTGAATGGCGTTGAAAGACAGCGACTGATAATACAAGCCGATATACGGAATCAGCCCGCCGAACAACATGAAATAGAAAAAATAAAAACTGGAAAGCTTTGGATAGGCTTGTCGATAAAGCTGTTCCGGCATGCAAGCTCCTCAGACGCTTGAAAAGATCAAACCCGCGTCAAACGGGCTTATCTCGAGCGATTCATACGCTCGAGCAGACTGTTAAATGGCATTCGGGTAAATGAAACCGATGCGTCAACTCGTTCGTATCAGGTTTCCGGGTGCGCTAAATCCATAATCGGCGGTACCACATCCCCGTTTTGGGCACGGTTGCGCATGAAATGATCCATCAACACCAACGCCACTTTCGCCTCGGCAATCGGCGTGGCACGAATGCCCACACACGGATCGTGACGGCCTTTGGTAACCATTTCAATCGCTTCACCATCGCGGTTAATGCTGCGCCCCGGTGTCATAATGCTCGACGTCGGTTTCAAGGCAATGTGCGCAACGATGTCCTGTCCGGTGGAAATCCCGCCCAGAATACCGCCGGCATGGTTAGAGGCAAACCCTTCCGGCGTCATCTCATCGCGGTGCTCGGTGCCGCGTTGCGCGGCCACGGCAAACCCATCACCGATTTCCACGCCTTTCACCGCATTGATGCTCATTAACGCATGAGCCAAATCGGCATCCAAACGGTCAAATACCGGCTCGCCCAATCCGACCGGTACATTCTTCGCCACGATGGAAATTTTCGCGCCGACGGAATCCTTCTGCTTCAGCAGATTATCCATGTATTCACGAATTTCTTCTTTTTTAACCGGGTCCGGGCAAAAATACTCGTTGTCGTTATCGAATGGCCAGGACACATTTTCCACCGTAATCGGCCCCAACTGCGACAGATAGCCTTTGATTTCAATGCCCAAACGCTCTTTCAAATATTTCTTGGCAATCGCCCCCGCTGCCACACGCATCGCGGTTTCGCGCGCAGAAGAACGCCCGCCGCCTCGATAATCACGCACGCCGTATTTCTGAGTGTAAGTGTAATCCGCATGCGCCGGGCGGAAAGTTTCCGCCACTTTGGAATAATCTTTGGAACGCTGGTCGGTGTTGTGAATCATCAAGCCAATCGGCGTGCCGGTGGTTTTGCCTTCAAACACGCCGGAAAGAATCTGCACCTTGTCGTCTTCGCGACGCGCGGTGGCGTGTTTCGACGTGCCCGGCTTGCGACGATCCAGCTCAACCTGAATGTCTTCTTCCGTCAACGCCAACCCCGGAGGACAGCCGTCGATAATCGCACCCAACGCGATTCCGTGGCTTTCGCCGAAGGTGGTCACACAAAATTTTCCCTAACGTATTGCCCGACATAATTTACTTTCTCGAATTTCTTTCATGGAATCGGTGCATTATACTAGGAGTCAATCCAAATTACCTCAATGAACCGCAATCCGGCAAACCGAATGAACGCATCACTTAAATGGCGCCATCCCAAGCCCTTTATCGAAAACCACACCGTCACCGAGGACGAAATCGACTTTCTCGATCACGTCAACAACAAGGTGTATTTGAATTGGATGGAACACATCTCCTGGCAACACAGTCTGGCAGTCGGCATCGACGAATCGGTGCAACACCAAGTCGGTAAAATCATGGTGGTGCGGCAACATGAGCTGAATTATCGTGCCGCCTGTCATCTGGGCGACGAATTGCTGATTGGCACTTGGGTGGGCGAACAAATCGGCTGCTGCCAACGCCGCCGTTATTATCAGGTGTTCCGGCTAGCCGACGGCAAAGAGGTGTTTTTCGGCCATACGCAATGGGCCTGCATGAATCTGAAAACCCACCAGGCCTGTAAGATTCCGCCGGAATTCATCACCCCTTACGAAACCTTTCACCAAACATCGTAACCAGACGTAGCGGGCCATAACGTCATTTATTGCTCGGATAGCGTTACAATCAAGCCTTTATTGGAAAACCAATAACCACGCCCCATACCGCTGTTGGCCATGGTGCCCGGAATATTATGCTGACCGCGCACCAACGTGCCCACCGCCACTTTCTGCCCCTGATGCACGCACTGCGGCGGCTGTAAGGTGTATTCGTAACGGCGATGACGTTTGTTCAGCACCGCTTCGCCTTCGATAATGCACCCTTTCGCCTTACCGTTGATGACCTCCAGCTTCACCGGCAACGGATTTTGCGGGGTGGCATCTCCATAGAGACCGTTCAAGAAAATGGCCTTGGTTTCATCCGCCTGAGCCAGGCCTGGCATGCCCAGCACTCCAAAAACCAAACCATACCCGAGTTGCTTGATATTCATGACCACTCTCCTCAGCTTCATGGACAAGCTGCTCTGCATTCTGACCTCTCGAAATGGCCGGATACGGCAGCCTTGAAACTATCCTACCGCCGTCCACTATCAAAAAGATAATAGAATATAATGAGATGTTAATAAGTATTCGTAATAAGCCGTAAAACGGTTTGAGTAGAAATGAGCGTTTTCCACCCAAACCGTCACCCGGAATTTGTCTCAAAATATTCACTTGGCAAGAAGCAGACGATTGCTTACACTTTAACCGAAAGCCCCACGACAGCGGCAACGGCGCCCGGTTCGAGCATCCTGCGGTTTTCATTATCGAATCACAAAGAGACTGAGCATGTTAAGCATTGAACCCGGCGCCCGCCAAACCTATATCGAACACCTGTGTTTTATCATTCCCCTGAAACCCTTGCGAAACACCCCGAACGTACAGTTTTCAGCGTTGAAGGCGTCACCGACGGCCTGGCGGGCGTGGATTTGGTGATTCACGAACCGGGCGGCAAAAGCCCATTGATTGCCGGTGACGACACCTGGTACTGGTACATGCACACCGACCAGGAAGACAAACTGGTGGTGCACCAAGGCAAGCGTTTAGTGGAGTTGTATTCGGAAAACACGGTCAGGTGGAACGTTTTGAAGTCACCGCCGATGCGGTCTATCACAACGGCGAGAAAATTCACGACGCGCCGCCATTCTCGGCTGGGAACCTTATGTTTTCCACCGCGTGCATTCACCGGAAGGTAGCTTGTCCACCAACTACGCCAAGCGTTTGCAAGGCTTCGACATCGACACCAATTTCAATATCTATCAACTCGATACCGAATCCGGTGCCTATGACGTGGCGCGTTTGGGTGCGTTGGACCAACCTTAACACCGGTTACCCCAAACGCCAACGATTAGACCATCAAGGCGATGGAATGGTGTATTGGGCGTGAATACGCTCGATTTGATGCAAGACTTCATCGCTTAATTCAACATGGATGCTGTCGATGTTCTCTTTGAGCTGTTCCATGGTAGTCGCGCCAATGATATTCGCCGTCAAGAACGGGCGACTGTTGATAAACGCCAGCGCCAATTGCGTCGGCGTCAAACCGTTGCCGCGCGCCAAAGCCGCATACAGCTCCGTCGCTTTCACCGCATTGTCGTTGGAATAACGGTCGTAATGCGGGAACAACTTCAAACGCGCATTCGCTGCCGCCGAATCGTTTAAATACTTGCCACTCAGCACCCCGAAGCCCAGCGGTGAATACGCCCAACAAACCGACGTTTTCGCGGTGCGACACTTCCGCCAGCCCCACTTCATAACTGCGGTTCAACAAACTGTATGGATTCTGCACCGTCACAATCTTGCTCAAATCATGTTGCTCGGCCAACTGCAAAAACTTCATCGTGCCCCACGGCGTTTCGTTCGACAAACCGATGTGGCGGATTTTGCCCTGGTTGACGAACTGCGTCAGCACTTCCAGAGTTTCTTCCATCGGCGTCAGGTCACTCGGGTCTTCCCCCGCTTCATAGCCCAACTGTCCGAAAAAGTTGGTGTTGCGCTCCGGCCAATGCAGTTGGTACAAATCCAGATAATCGGTTTGCAACCGTTTCAAAGACGCATCCAACGCTTGCGTAATCTGCTCGCGGTTGAAACGGCTTTTGCCGCCGCGAATGTGTTGCGAAATCTCCGATGGCCCCGCCATTTTCGACGCCAAAACGATCTCATCCCGCTTACCGGTCTTCGCCAACCAATGACCGATAATTTCCTCAGTTCGACCATAGGTTTCGGCACGCGGCGGCACCGCATACAATTCCGCCGTATCCCAGAAATTCACGCCCTGATCCAAGGCGTAATCCATCTGTTCAAACGCCTCTTCTTGCGTATTTTGCTCGCCCCAAGTCATGGTGCCCAAACAAATGCGGCTGACTTGAATATCGGAATGTCCTAACGCGTTGTAAAGCATGACGCCTCCTAATCAGTTGAATCTTGAGTTTGAATTTCGGATTAAAGCTTTATCCGGTTTGCCTGAATGCTGTTTGATTAATAACGACTTTTCACCCAACCGTTTACCCATCTTCAAAACGGCCAGGCCTGGTCAAAATCAAGGCATTTTAATGCCTGTCGGTTCCTCTTCCTGACGGGGGCGGTCGCGGTCTTCCAACCGCCAACGGCGAATCAGGTTATGGATGTAAATCAACAACACAAAAAATGCCGTGGACACCACGCCCAGAATCAGCAAGGTCCAATTCTCCTCCGGCACCGTTTCCAGCAGAATCAGTTTTCGAATAATCACCACGAATGCGATTTCCAAAAACGTCAGCGCATACACGAAGCTGTCCTTGATAAACAGCGCTTTCACAATCGCCAGAACGATCAGCGTGAACAACGCATCCGTCAGCAGAATTTTCATCGACGGAAAATTCAATGCGCCTTGATGCGATAAAAACTCGAACAATTTGCTCGAAATACTGAACAGGCACGCGGCCAGATACACAATCATAAAAATCGTCAGAATGATTCGCAACACATTGACGGACTTTTTTGAGTTGCTCCTCAAATCTTCTTGAAAAAAGTGATTGGCTTTTTTCAAAAACGCATACAGTGATGACATCTTTTAAAACACCTTAACACCCGAGAACCGGGCCATAAAACATAGGAAGGAAGAAATTTATTGTAGCAGATTCACGCCCGCACCAATAACGAAAATCACCAGGCCTGGTGAAATTAAGCATTTAATTTACACCTTGAACCATCTCAAATAAAAACGGATTAAACAAGAGAAACGCCCGTAATCGGCCGCTATCCAGCCAGCTTTTGCTTGCATGCATTTTTGAGAACGTTTAGGCTAATCATTAGTACTTATTAGACTAGGACATATAATGAAAAAAACGAGTGTTACGTTGATACCTTTTTTAACCATCAGCTTGGCGGCCACGACGTTTGCATTAACCAATACTGCCCAGGCCTGCACCTCATTACTCTACAAAGATGCCAATGGCGCGCCCTATGCCGGTCGAACCATGGAACTGCCGATGGAACTGGCGTATCAAGTCAGTTACTTTCCGAAAGGCTCCGGTTTCACTTCAAAAATCAAAGACCACCCAGATTTGTCCTACCAATCAAAATACCCGTTTATCGCCATCACCGTACCCGACCCGCTGGACAAAACCCTAAAAGTCTCGGAAGGAATGAATGACCAAGGCCTGACGTTCAGCCTGCTTGCCTTTGCCAGCACCAAAGGGCCTGCAGATACCATTAAAAAAACCAAAAGCATTCTCGCCGCGATTGACCTCGGCGCCTGGACCTTATCGCAATTCAAGAATGTCGCAGAAGTCAAAGCGGCCCTTAAAAAACAACCGGTATTGGTCTCCGCGCTCTTACCGCTGGGTCTGATGAAAACACCCTTTCATTACACTTTGCACGATGCCCAGGGCCAATCCGTAGTCATTGAATTTGCCAACGGCAAACAAACCATTATCGACAATCCTGTCGGCGTCATGACCAATGGCCCGGAATTCGACTGGCACATGACCAACCTAAACAACTACACCTTTTTAAACAATATCGACCAATCCAAAACCACCTTTCACGGCGTGGAGTTCAACCAACCCGACTCCGGTATCGCCACCGCGGGCTTGCCCGCCTCCAACACCTCGGTTGGACGCTTTGTTCGCGCGGTTTATTACTCGCAGTTTGCCGAAAAGGTCGACAAACCCGACGACGCCATGACTACCCTTGCCCACATCATGAATAACTTTGATCGTCCCCGCGGCATTACCATGGACGAACGCTTCAAAGAAGAAATCGCCAATATCACCGCCCCGGAAGTAGCCGGGCATCCGCTCTACACCTCGGAATACACTTCCTGGACCGCACTGGGTGATTTGCGTAACCTGCAATTTAAAATCAAACCCTATAGCCAGCTCAACTACATCAGTTTCGACTTGGCCAAACTCGCTAAAGAGAAACAACCCAAGTCCATTCCGCTGAGCCAAATGCCATTTAATGTGAATGACGTCACCGACTGGTTCCGCAAAGCCAGCGCCAAAATCACCAGGCCTGGTGATTTTTAAGTATGATTTTATAGGTGGTCATGATGACTAATATGGCAATAAGCAGCCCAAAATGCTTATCTAATGATTAGACCGCTAGGGGAGCGATGTGTTTGAAGTCGTAAGAGCCGTTTTTCCGGATGATTTAAAGGATGTGCTCGATTTGTATGTTGAATATGTGAATAGCGCTTCTGTCGATCTTTCATTTCAAGACAACGAACGTGAGTTCAGTCAATTGCCCGAAAATACAGTTCTAAAGAATCAAAGATTTTTTGCTAAAAAAGATGGGAAATCTGTTGGCTGTGCTGCATTTCGTAAGTTGGATGACACTGTTTGCGAAATGAAGCGAGTTTATATTCGACCAAGTGCCCGTGGCAGTAATCAGGGAGCGAAGCTGGTTGATAGAGTGTTGCAAGAGGCGGTTATCAGCGGATATCAAAAATCTGTTTAGACGTGCTGCCTGAATTCAAAACCGCCTTGAGATTATACAAATCATATGGATTTGTTGACCATCCTCCTGTCACGCACAACCCCGTGCCAGGAACCCATTTTTGGGCTTGAATTTAGAGCGATATCACCCAAAACAGCAACCGACGAGTCTTTAAAAGTACAGTGTTGGAACGAACACAATCAAGGCCTAAAAATACGCTCGAATGAATTGGCAACGTTGCAGCCTATATAATTTTATCGGAGTGGCGTTTGGCTTTAAGCCTTTAGGTTTTCAGCCGCCATTTTAAACCGCTTTAGCGCCTCATCCATTGTTTCCGTCGGCACAGCAATATTGATTCGCATAAAGCCTTTTCCGACTTCGCCAAAGCTTTCACCGTCATTCAAGCCCAGTTGCGCGGTTTCGGTGAGCCAGCGTTTTAAGTCTTCTTGGCTTTGAAACTTTGTGCCAAAGAGATCGGAAAAATCCAACCACACCAGAAAGGATGCTTCCGGGCGCATGACGCGTACGGCGGGCAAACAGTCGGCCAGAGTTTGTTCCAGTTGGTCAATATTATGTTGCAAATGCACCAGCAAGGTATCGCGATACGCTTTGCCCGCTTCCGAATAGGCGGCTTGCATGGCTTCTTTGCCGAACAGGTTTAAGTCGTGAATGGAATTGGCGCGGCAGACTTTCAGATAAGCCGCTTTCAGGGCGCGATTAGCGATAATCGCATAACCGCTTTGCAGGCCACCGAGATTAAAGGTTTTGCCCGGTGAACTGAGTGTCACCGTGTTTTGCGCCACCGCTTCCGACAAGGACGCCATCGGTATGTGTTGCAATGGCGGAAAGGTCATGTCGCATGGATTTCATCGGACACCACCATCACGCCATGTTTCAAACAAATATCCGCTAAGCGTTGCAGTTCTTCCCGCCGCCAAACGCGGCCGGACGGGTTTTGCGGATTGCAGAACAAAAACAGCTTCACGTCGTTTTCGATAATGGCCGCTTCAAACGCTTCAAAATCGATTTGATAACGGTCGTCTTGCAACACCAACGGCGCTTCTACAAGACGGCGGCCGTTATTTTCCGGTGCCTGCAAAAACGGCGGGTAAATCGGCGGTTGCACCAGCACGGCATCGCCCGGTTCCGAAAAGGCGGACACCGCCATAAAAAAACCGTTGGCAACATTATGGGTGAACAGAATTTCCGAAGCCTTCACGCCGTAACCGTATTGCGCCTGCCAATCGATAATCGACTGATACAAACTGTCCGGCATGACGTTGTAACCCAGAATCGGGTGCTCCAAACGGCGTTTCAAGGCGTCCAGAATAAAACCCGGCGTGGGTAAATCCTGATCCGCTACCCACATCGGCAACACCGATTCCGAACCGAACAAGCGTTGCCGCGAGTCGTACTTTTCGGAATCGGTGCCTAAGCGGGAAATGGCGTGTTCAAAATCTGGAAACATGGCGGCTACTCGGCGACTTCTCAGGATTTCTTTTTCCAAAGAGTGACTTCGGACAAGGAATGCTGGAACTTGCGTTGGGTTTCGCGAATCACAAACGGCAACTCGAACGGTTCTTGAACCCGCTCAAATTCGGCATCCAACACGGCGTGCAACCCTTCCAAGGTGGTGACGTTTTCACCGCTTTGCGCATCCTTATAACCGCCCAGCCAATGTTCTTTGGCCGTGAATTCTTCCAACCAGGTGTAAGGCGATGCCAACAACAGCAAACCGCCGTCGTTCATGCGTTCGTGAATCATGCTCAAGAAGCGCTTCGGTTCGTATAAACGGTCAATCAGGTTGACGGCCACCACCATGTCGTACCCGGTGAAATGCGGTTTCAGGTTAGCGGCATCCTGCTGCATAAACTCGCAGCGTTGCGCCACGTCAGACAAACCTAAATCGGCCAACGTCTGCTCTTTGAAATCCATGATTTCGCCTTCCGTCGGAATGGTGTAAAGCACATTGCCGGATTCTTTCAATTGGTTGGCGACCTGAATAAAACGCGCCGAGAAATCCAAACCGGTGACCTGCGCGAAATGATGCGCCAGTTCGAAACTGGCACGCCCGACCGAACAGCCCACTTCCAACACGCTCAAGTCGTCGCGACCGGCCAAGTCGTTATCGTCACGCGCCGCTTTAATCGCCAATTCGGCATAAGCCTGCGCAAAATTCGCCACACCGAAATATTCATCGCCGTAATGGAATTCACAGTATTGCGACACCAGATCATCGGTTTCATAAGTGGAGAAATGGGTTTGAACGGTTTCATCCGATTCGATGTAACGGAAACCGGCGTGCTGGAAAAAATGACGGCGGAAAGCGTAACGTGAATGGCCGTTGGCTTCGTTACCGGTGGAAATCCAGCTCCCGCCTTTGAACAGATTGTGCTGGTTGTCGAACGTCGGCGTGGTGAAGTCATCGTATAACGGATGCACTTTAAAGCGTCATAAGGATAAATTGGCGTTTGGGTCCATTGCCAGACGTTACCGACCACGTCGAAAAAGTCGCCGGTTTCAAAACGGTTCACCGGCACCGACGAAGCGTATTGCTGCAAATTGATATTGGCCTCACCCTGCTTTTCCAACGCTCGGGTATGGTCGCGTAGCCTTAAATATTCATCTTCACTCGGCAGGCGAATCGGACGACCGGTCTGATGCCCTTTCCAGTTACAGAAGGCATTCGCTTCCAGATAATTCACTTCCACCGGCCAATCCCACGGCATGGGGATTTCATCGGTCATACAGCGTAAATACCAGGCCTGGTCTTTTTCACCCAAAAGGTCGGATGTTTGTCCGGCGTGAACTGACGCCAGCGATTGCCCTCTTCGGTCCAATATTCCGGGTTGTCGTACCCGCCGGCTTCGACAAACTCCAGATATTGATGGTTGGACACCAAAAAAGCGGCGGCTTTAAAGTCGCTGACATCGGCTTGATGCTGGCCGTATTCATTGTCCCAGCCATAGGTTTCCGCCGGGTCTTGGTGGTCGATGGTGACGCGCCCGCCGGGGACGTCGAACAAAATGTTTCCGGCGCCTGACCACTGTCCGGGCACACCGGAAACAACGGATGCGGCTTGACCGATTCAATCGGCAATTGGCGAATCAACACCGACGAAGTTTCCAGGTGGATACGTTCATGTTCAATGCCCATCATCACCGGCCACATTGGGCTTTCCCAATCAATCGGCAGGTGGAAATCCACGGAGTCAATCAACTGATTGACCGCATCGCGCACTTGCTGACGATATTCACGGACCGCATCGACACTCGGCCAGTCGTAATGAGATTCGTCCAAATCGTCCCAAGACATTTCATCCACGCCGATGGCACACATGGATTCGATTTTCGGGTTGATGCGTTCCGGTAGCAACTTGGCGAGCACCAGCTTATTGGTGAAAAAGGTGGCGGTGTGGCCGAAATAAAAAATCAGCGGATGGCGCAGTTCACAGGGGCGTTCATAGTAAGCCTCGTCCGACACCAGGGTTTCGAATAAGGTTTCGTAGGCATCGTAGGTGGCGTTGAAATAGGCCTTGATTTCGGCACGTTTCGCTTCGACTTCGCCTTGATTCAAAAACACCGGTTTGAAATCAAATCTTCTCGGTTTAACATGAATACTCCGTGAACAACTGCTTTTTATAACTTGAACTGACTTAAAATAATACGGTTTAGCCTACATCGATAACATGACGCCACTATCCGGCAAATCCTCGAAGCTCGGATAACAGGTGGTCAAACGGCTGGACTCGATGCCACCCTCCTCGACCAACCAGGTTTTGACCTGAATCTGACGCTGACGCGCCAGTTGATAGAGCTTGTCTTCCAGCTCCGTCCCTTTCAAGCCTTTCTTGACCCAATAATCGCGGTCGGACTGATTATAAAAACCACACACTTTCAACGTGACGGATTTTTTATCCTTCAACAGCTTGGTGATTTTCTTCAAATACTCCGGCATATCCGCCCGCCATTCATCCAGGCCTGGCTGATATTGCACCGGCTGCAAGGTCATTTCCCCAGCCTTCTTATAAGCGTATTCCGCCGCCAGGTAAATCGCGCCGTAAGGTTGAAGTGTCATCGCCAGCATGGCTTTTGAACCGCCTTTCATCGCATTAAAGAAGGCCACCGAAATCACTTGCGCAATGTTGAACCCGGGGTCGGACAAGTCACCGTTGACCGGCACGCTCAAATCGATGTTGTTGTCACCGTCGCGCAACAGGTTCAGTGCCAGACTCATGGAACCGGCACTGGCCGCTTTTCCGAGATCGCTTGCGGCTTTGTCGACATCGGAAGCCGCTTTGTCGAGACCATCCCCTTTGGTTTTCGACGGAACCGGGACGGAATCCGCCTCCATCTCAAACCCGACCAGTTTCAAACGGTTATCGGCGTCCAGAATATCTTCTTTGATTTGAATGTCCGACTTCATGTTCATGGAACCGCTTTGAATACGATAACCGAGCGAGCGACGGATCAACGGCGAGAAGGCGTACAAGTCCATATCCTGAATGTTCACTTTGATGTCGGCGTTCACTTTCGGTGAAAACGGCTGGAAGTCCCCTTTTGCCGTGACTTTGGTGAACCGGTCGATGGCCGCTTGGATATCCAACGGCGTTTTTTCATGCGCCTGAGCCGAATCGAGTGTGCCGATATGCCAGGTTTGAATGGTCATATTCTGATTCAGCGGTGGCGTAATGCCGGTGGACGTCAAATGCACATGACTGTCACCGGTGATGTCGAATTGCTGCAGTCTGAATGGCGGCGCTTTCTCTTGAGGGGCTTTGGCCGTGTCGTTTGATTCGGCCTTTTGTTCGGCTTTTTGCTCCGCCTCGGTTTTTTCGGACTTAGTTTTCGGCTGCGGCTGTAATGCGGCTTTCAAAGCCTCGATTTGCCCCAGTTTTGTTTCTTCGTTGAATGCCAAGGTCAAATAAAAATCCTGCAAGGTCACCGTTCCAACATCCACCGCTTGATTGTTTTTCACATTGGCGTGGTCAATCGTCACGTCACCGGTGGATAACAAAGGCTGAGGGTATTCAGGACTGGCGGCCACTTTAAGACCTTTCACATTCAGGCCTTTCAAAGACACCGCTTGCGGAGCGGTAAACGCCAAACCGGTTTTCAGGTTCGCGACATCGGCCACCGTCATCTTCGTGCGGGTATTGTCCAGTTTGACCGACTGCACAGCCAGTTGCCCCGCCGTCTTCACTTGAGGCGTTTCAGATACGGTCAATTGTGTTTTACCTTTCCAATCCAGCGCTTTGAGTCCCGCGGATAAATCCTGATACGCCGCCGCCAGTTGTTTTACATCCAGGTGACCATCGGTCTGAACGGCTGGATGCGGCGAGGTGCCCACTTGAATGCCGCCTTGCCAATTCAAGCGACTGACATCGGCTTTGGAGCCATCTGCGTTGACGCCCACTGACGTCAACGCAATGCGGTTGTCGGTTAAGGCGATATCGATCGGCGTTTTCGCATTCTTGGATTCGGCGTTTTTTTTCGTCGGATTTGACCGTGACGTTGACCGGCCCTTTCCAATCCAACTTTTGCAACTTGGCTTCGGTTTTCGGTTGCGAAAACTCGACTTGTTCCATCACTAAAGCGCTGCTCGGCAGAGAAACCAACAACCCCTTCTGGCTTGACTGAGTGATCTCCAAACCGCCCTGCCAGTCCAATTGGTTGACATCGACTTTCGCATCATTCGCTTTCACGGCCACGTCCGTGACGGCGATGTGGGTGTCGGATAACGCGACCTTCATCGGCGTATCCGCTTTGGCCACGTCCGCGTTTTTTGCATCGGCTTGACTATCGGTTTGAGTGTCGGCTTTTTTCGAGGACTTGAGCGTGACGTTCACCGGCCCTTTCCAATCCAACTTTTGCAATTTGGCCTCGGTTCCCGACTGTTTGAATAGAAATTCTTCCGCCGTCAAAGCATTGTTCGGCAACACAATTTCCAGCCCGGACTTGTCAGACTGAGTGACATTGATTTCGCCCTGCCAGTTCAAGTGTCGGTTATCCAGCGCGATGGCTTTATCCGCCATCGCCAGGTGGCTGACTTTCAGTTCACCGTCCGTCTTCACTTTCGGCACGCCGTCGATCACGTCAACCTGGCTGTGGTTTTTCCAATGCACTTCGCCCAATTTGATGTCGGCGTCTTGCGCACGGACACCGATGTCTTTCAGGTGCCATTCACCCTGGGTTTTAACCGCGGCATGCCCTTTACGGACCAAGGCTTGAATGTCTCCGTCCCAGTTAACAAGGTCGCCGGCCACGCGTAAGTCTTGTTGTTCAAACGCCAGTTTCTGAAAGGAAAAACGGCCTTTTTGGGTGACTTTGAGTTCACCGCCTTCGTTGACAACGTCCAATTTCAGATCACCGAAAACCAGGCCGGACAACTCTAAAATCTCCGGCGGCAGATATTTTCGGTAGGTCGACAAATCAAGATTTTTAACAACAATGTCACCGCTTAGGCGCTGTTTTTCAGCAAACGGCCACATTTGAAAATTTCCGACCAGATGATTTTTATCTTCTTGAATTTCAAATACCAGTTTGGCCGCATCGTCCGGTTGCCAGTTAATGGCTTTTTCGAGCAGCACCTTGTCGAATTCGATGTGTTTATCCAGTTCCGGTGTTTTCAGTTCCAATACGGCTTTGTTCAATTCCAACGACTGAATCCCCAGCCCCCATGAAAACGGGTCTTTTTTTTCTTCCGGCATCGCTGCTTTGTCGGATTTTTTATCGAGCGAATAAGACAAACCCGCCACCCGAATGCGCTCGCCGGGACGGTAATCGATTTCAATCCGGGTATCGAAAATCGCCAGTTCTTGAATTTTGATTTTTTTATGGAAAAGCGCGGTCCAGGAGAGATTGACTTTCAGATGCCCCAGATGCAGGTATTGATGCTTTTCGACTTCAACTTCCAGATTGAAAATTTCCAAACGACCGGTGAACAGATTGACCGACACCCTTTCGATGTGAACCGACTCCGCACCTTGTTTCAGCAACGCTTGTTCAAATCCCTTTTGCAACATCCAAGCAATGCCAATAAAACACACCAAACAAAACCAGTGTGTACGCCAACACCTTGTAACGGGTTTTAAGGGACTTCCAACGAGAATATAAAGCAGTCATACCGGCCTCTGAACGGGATTTTATTCATTGTAGCAGAAAGATTCTAAACCCAGTAGATGACAATGGCATTTCAATCCACCGGGTGCGTGATATGAAAAAACCGCCAGGCCTGGCGGTTTTGGGTGTTGTATTTACAGATGTCGCACCGAGTCATCAATAACTGAGTTCCTCGGTCGAGAGGCCTTCAAACTTGAAGGGTTTGGATGTGACATAGTTCCCGGATACCTCACCGTGCAGCACTCTCGCCTGATCCGGGCCGAGTTCCAGCTTTTTGACCTGACCGGTTTCTTTGGAAAAATCCAATTTATTCAAATCGGTCCAAAACCCGCTCGCAGCCAAAGCGGATTCAAAAAATAAAGTTTGCGTTTGTGGTCGATGGCGGTTCGCCAGCGTGTGGAGGATATTTCCGGTGCGTCCGCGGTATGAAGCCCGTAAGGAACCGACACATTCCGCATCACACTCAATACACTGGCCAAGGCCTTATTGGGCGTTGTTTTTTGCGGAATGGCATTGATATAGAACTGCGCTCGGGCAAACCGGTCGGGCGAGCGATTCGACCCGGGCAACATGGTTGTGCCGCCGATGTCCTTCCAATACTCTTCCATTGCGAGCTGTTTATCGTAAGTCGGCGAATTGGTCATCACCTGATACTGACGACCATGATGGATGACTTGTTGGCCATCAATGTATTCGATAATGGCGCTATCGCCAGTGGCATCGGAAATGGCCAGATGCAAGCTGGCCTGCCGGTTCTGACCGGGCACCTTGTCGGTGACGACCACCAGCGGTTTGTTCCGTAAGGCTTCGACCGCTTCCGACACCGTTGCGAAATTATCCAGCAGATACTGCGCCCAGACGGACACGCTGATGGGGTGTTGCCCTTTTTGAACCGTCGGATAATTGCTCTCCGCCAACCATAATAAATTGGCCGCCAAACCTTTTTCATTGAGGCCGTCGGTTGTCGAAACATCATACCCCGTTGCAATCACACTGCCGTATTTGGACACCCATTGCAAAGAGTTCGGGCCACCCACACCGTTACGCGTCATGCCTCTCGGGAAAACCCATAAATTGGTACCGATATCGTATTTCCAGTCCATGGAACGACCCGTCATGATTTGATCGTTTTCACCCAAATACACCACACGCGTACACGCCCAGGCCTGGTTGATTGTCATGAATCCGGTGATAACAACCAACGCAAAGGTTGCAAATCGGTGCGGGGAGATTTGTCTCAAGAGAATGTCCATACAAGTTTCCTGTGCCTCTGTAAAAAGCGCAATTGCGTTCTATAAGATAAATTCGCGAATACGACAAGGGTTTCGGAAAGGGGCTTAACGGATCGGCGGCCATTTCCAACTAAGGGTTATACCCCGCCGAAGTCAGAAGTTCAAATGAAAACTTAAATGAAATTTAGCGATTTGGGTTGGGAGCACCGGGAGCAGCGAACGCCTCCCGGTTTGAACGGTTTTAGGGTTTTAAAGTTTTAATAAAGGTAAAAACTTTCCTGCGCTTGACGGTCCGGCCAGGACTTGAGCGGTGTACGCGCATTCAATGGCTGCACCGGGCGCGCATTGGTACCCAGGTATTCCGTCATCTGTTGCAATTGCGCGGCGGACGCTTCCACCGGCTGTTTGAACACCATCCAGTAAACGCCTTCATCACAAGGCGGCTGTGTCATGGAACCGCTGTACTTGTAAAAACGCTTGTCCACCGGGAAAAAGGCTTTCGCCGGATGCACCAAGACTTTGTCATGGACATCCAACTTGTTCAGCTGTTTCGGCAAACGGTCTAAAAACGCCGCCAGGGCTTCGTTTTCCGCGCCTTCCTGAAACAGGATGCTCACCACCGCATAGTCTCCGTTGCCGTCCTTATGCACCAGTTGCATTTCCATTGGATAACTGAAGCCGTCGATTTGGTGTTCGGACGGTGTATGGAACTCATATTCCATCAACTCATAACGCTGGCCGTTCAACATAATGTAACTGCCGAGCGGCACTTCCACTTTCAGGACGTGGCCGTCGTTGATCATCTTCAGAATGCTTTTACGGTAATAGACATCAAAGCCGTTCAAGGACGTGGTGCCGACCGCATCGTCCCGTTTGAAATTGATTGGCGATTGGTTTTCCCGGCTTTACAGGTGGCGTAAGCGGTCGACAGTTGCCCCCAGTTTTGCGGACCGTCGTCACCAAAATAACTCCAAGCCACCGGTTTGGTTTCAGCCGGTTCAGGTGCCGGCTTGACCGCTTCGGGTTTGGCGGCAATTTTCGCCTTGTCGGCATCATCGGCTTGCGCTTTCGGCTGAGAGGTCTCCGCCGGCTTCGGTTGGCTCACCGCAATTTTTTTCTGCTTTTCCGCTTGTTTTTTCGCTTCCGCGCCCAAGTCAATCAACGGCGGGACATTACTGTCCGCCGCATACAACGGCAAACAGACGAGGCAACCGAGCAGCATCAAAAAGCTGGACCTTGTGTTCATTCGTTTTCCTTCTTTATCGCTTTACCGGATAAATCATCTAACATCGGAAATGACTAAGCAAATACCTCACCAAATCCGAGTTTTCAAACACAAAAATCGTTTTTAAGCGCGTGAAAAGCGTCTATCAGCCGTTTTTCCGTTGGTCGAAAATATCCTGAAAAGTGTCCAGCTCCGACTTTTGAAGCGCGAACACGCCCTCACCGCCCTGCTCAAACTCGAACCAGTAAAACGGCACTTCCGGATAGGCTTGTTCCAGATAATATTGCGACACCCCCACTTCGACAATCAAAGTACCGTCGTCTTTCAAGTGTGCGGCGGCTTCCGCCAAAATATGGCGTACCAGGTCCAAGCCATCTTCGCCGGCTTCTAACCCCAAACGCGGTTCCTGATGGAATTCTTCCGGCAATGCGGACATTTCAATCGCATCGACATACGGCGGATTGGACACAATCAAATCGTATTGTTTGCCTTCCAAGGCACTGAACAAGTCGGATTCGACGGCGCGGGCAATGCCCTTTAAATCGTAACGGTCGATGTTGCGCTGCGCCACGGCCAAGGCGTCTGGCGAAATATCCGCCAAATCCACTTGAGCATTCGGACAGGCTTGCAAGCTGGCAATGCCGATGCAACCGCTGCCGGTACACAAATCGAGAATATCGGTCACCGCTTCCGGTTCGACCCAAGGGCGATATTGCTCGGCAATCAATTCTGCAATCGGCGAGCGCGGCACTAAGGTCGCTTCGGAAACGTAGAACTTCAACCCCGCAAACCAGGCTTCACCGGTCAGGTACGGCGTCGGTTTACGGCTTTCGATGCGTTGACGGAATAGCTCGGTCACTTCCCGCTTCTCGGTAATGCTTAAACGCGCCGACCAATAATTGTCGGGAATCTCCCAAGGCAATCGCAACACATGAAACACCAGCACGCGCGCATCATCGAAGGCGTTGTCGGTCCATGACCAAAAGCGAGCCCCGCTTTCTGAAACAAGGTCCCGCCCCACCGGACAAAATCGGTTACGGTCTCCAAGTGTTCGTACTGGTAATTGAAATTTGTCATATCGTGGTCTCTTGGTAATGGAAGCCTAGTGTGGTGCTGAATTCAGGCGCCCGGTTTTTTAGCGTGCTTCGGGCGGAAAGCTTTAACGAAGGCTTCGTCGGTTTCCATATAAGCGCCTTCAATCAAATCGATGCAATATGGCACCGCCGGAAAAACCGCTTCCAAACACTCGCCGATGGCGGACGGTTTGCCCGGTAGATTAATGATCAGACAAGCGCCGCGCGTGCCGGCGATTTGGCGCGATAAAATCGCCGTGGGCACATACTGCAAGGATACCGCGCGCATCTGTTCGGCAAACCCGTCAAGAATTTTGTCGCACACCGCCTCGGTCGCTTCCGGTGTCACATCACGTTTGGCCGGGCCGGTGCCACCGGTGGTCAAAATCAAATCGCACTGTTCGCTATCGGCCAGCTCAATCAGGTTGGATTCGATTAACGATTGTTCATCCTCGATGATTCGCGACACCCCGTCCCATTCCGACACCAAAGCGTTGCCAATCCATTCACGCATGGCCGGGCCACCCAAATCTTCATACTCACCGCGGCTGGCTCGATCCGATACCGTTACAAATCCGACTTTGACTTTTTTCATACTGCTCATACTGTGTTCCGTTGATTTCATTGAATATTCGCCAGGCCTGGTGAATATTCGTCCGTATTCAAATTCAATTGGGCATATGATACTGCATCTCACCAAATCAGAGAACCGAAAGTCCACGACAAAATCCACCGCAATGAAATGCAAAATTTCTATTGAAAGGCCTTGAATTTCAGTCCTTGCCCCCTATTAACACAACATCGAATTTCAAAAAGATACGAGTGATATGACAAAACACGATGATGCAAATGCCCTGAAAGACTTGCTGGCTCAAGCACTTGAGGACGACAACCCGGAAATGAACGACGAGGAAATTACCTTCAGCGAATTCGTCGACCATACCGACGAGTACGCCCAATCGGAAGCGGTCGACGGCGGCGATGCCCTGGACGGCGAGCACATCGCGCATGACGGCGACAAGCCGAACGATTCGGCACACATGCTGGTGAAAGCCAATATGTCACGCCCGGAAGCCTTGTTCTTGCTGCCGGTCAAAGAGCGCCCGTTTTTCCCAGGCCAGACACTGCCGATCATTCTGGACAAAGACATTTGGCACGATACCATCCAAAGCGTTATCGACAACAAGATCCAATACATCGGCATCATTTATGTCGATACCGACGATCACTTCAAAGCGGTGCCGGACGACTTCGCCCAAACCGGGACGTTGGTGCGCATCCACGATCCGAAATCAAACCCGATTACATTCAATTGATTGCCGAGGGCATTTGCCGTTTCCAAATCAGCGAATGGATTCATGAAGCGCCGCCTTACCGGGCACGCGTGACCTATCCAGCCGACATCCGCAACGCCAACCCGAGCGAATACAAACCTACGGCCTGGCGATTATGAATGCCTTCAAGGAACTGCTACCCCTGAACCCGCTGTACAGCGAAGAACTGAAGTATTTCCTGAATCGTTACAGCGCATCCGACTCACATCACCTGGCGGACTTTGCCGCTAGCTTGACAGCCGCCAGCAACGAGAAACTGCAAGACTTGCTCGACACCTTGGATTTGAGCGAGCGCCTGGAAAAGGTACTGAACCTGTTCAAGCACGAAATAGAAGTGACCAAGTTGCAGTTCAATATTCGCGAACGCGTGGAAGAAAACCTGACGCAGCAGCAGCGCGAATTCTTCCTACACCAACAGCTTAAGGAAATTCAAAAGAACTGGGCATGGTCAAAGACGACCGTACCGCCGATGCCGACCTCTTCCAGGAACGCATCGAAAAACTGGCCCTGTCGGACGAAGCCCAACAAAAGTCCGAAGAGGAATTGAACAAAATCAATATGCTGGACCCGCAATCGCCGGAATACGGCGTGGCGCGCAACTGGCTGGATTGGTTGACGCAGTTGCCGTGGGGACAGTACAGCAAAGACAAGCTCGACTTGAAACGCGCCAAGAAAATTCTCGACAAAGGCCACGACGGCCTAGGCGACGTCAAAGATCGCATTCTGGAGTTTTTGGCGGTGGGCGCGTTGAAAGGCGAAATTTCCGGTTCCATTATCTGCCTGGTCGGACCGCCGGGCGTGGGGAAAACCTCCATCGGCCGCTCGATTGCCGATACGCTGGGGCGTAAATTCTATCGCTTTTCGGTCGGGGGATGCGCGACGAGGCCGAAATCAAAGGCCACCGCCGTACCTACATCGGTGCCATGCCGGGGAAATTCGTGCAGGCCTTGAAAGATTGCGGTACCGCCAACCCGGTCATTATGCTGGATGAGGTCGATAAAATCGGTTCCTCGTATCAAGGCGACCCGGCCTCGGCGCTCTTGGAAGTGCTGGATCCGGAACAGAACACCGAGTTTATGGATCACTATATGGACGTACGCTTCGATTTATCGAAAGCCTTGTTCATCTGTACCGCCAACACGCTGGACACGATTCCCGGCCCGTTGTTGGACCGTATGGAAGTGATTCGCCTGTCGGGTTACATCACCGAAGAGAAAGTACAAATTGCCAAACACCATCTATGGCCAACCTTACTGGACGAAGCCGGTTTGGATAAAAACAGGTGCAGATCACCCCGGCCACCATCCGTCATGTCATTGAGGGCTATGCGCGGGAAGCCGGTGTGCGGAACCTGAAAAAGCAGTTGGCGAAGCTGATTCGTAAACTGGCGATTCGTTTCGTCAAAGGCGAACTGGAACAGACCACCATTCATGTGAACGATTTGGAATCCATGCTGGGGCAACCGCGTTTCTCACCGGAAAAAACCAACCTGCAAATCGGCACCGTCACCGGCCTGGCCTGGACCTCCATGGGCGGCGCGACCTTGACCATTGAGGCCAGTCGCGTCCACACCTTGAACCGTGGCTTCAAATTGTCCGGTCAACTCGGTGAGGTGATGCAGGAATCCGCCAGCATCGCTTACAGCTACATCGCGTCTAACCTGGATAAGTACAAGGCCGATCCGGAATTCTTCGATAAGGCATTCGTCCACTTGCACGTGCCGGACGGTGCCACGCCGAAAGACGGGCCAAGTGCCGGGATCACCATGGCGACGGCATTGCTGTCATTGGCGCGCGACGAAGCCATCAAAAAGCCGCTGGCGATGACCGGGGAACTGAGTTTGACCGGACAGGTGCTGCCGGTGGGCGGGATTCGTGAGAAGGTGATTGCGGCGCGCCGTATCGGCATTCGTGAAATTATCCTACCGGAAGAAAACCGCAAGGATTACGATGAATTGCCGGATTACCTGAAAGAAGGCGTGACCATTCACTTTGCCAAGCATTTTGACGACGTGGCGAAACTGACGTTCCAGATTCGCAGTAAATCCAAAGCTCTGAAGGCTTATTTGACTAAAGCACCATCCGCAACAACGGAAACCGAAACGGACAAACGCGGCGATTCGGTCTCTTAATTAACCGTCGGCTTCGAAAACGCAAAAACCACCAGGCCTGGTGGTTTTTTTATATGCTGAATTTAGGCTAGACAAACTGTTGTGCCATCTGAAACGCCCATAAAAAAAGCCCGCTTATGCGGGCTTTTTTTATTTGGCTAGGCTATTTGATTAAGCCATTTCACCTGGGTATGCTTCGATACCTGGGTTGCCTTTCACGCCAACCAATTTAGGATGGTTCACTTTCTTCAGCTTCATGTCGTTTTTGTGATTACGTAGGTAATCCGCAGCAACGTCCCACATCAAGCGGCCGTCACCCACGGAATCCACTTGCGCCCAACCGGAAACCGTGTAGGTTTTGCTGGCTTCAAGCGGTGTACCGTCGTCCAAACGCATGTCAGAGATACGGTTACCCAAAGTCGCGTTTGGTTCACACGTATAGTCCATACCACCCAGACGAACCATGTCCCCACCAGATTGTAGGTATGGGTCTTTTTGGAATAGGTTTTCACAGATACCTTCCAGGATATCTTTCATTTGTGCACCCGTCACCTCAGACTTATAAGTTTCACCGTAAGTCATAGACGTTTCATCCATAACACGCGCCATCGTGATGGTTTCACCCGCCAATACGGAGGTACCCCAACGTACACCGGCCGACATAGCGATTTGCGTGTCATGCTCTTCACGTAGAGAGTTTACGATGATTTGGTCCCACGTCCCCATGAAGTTACCACGACGGTATAGAGTATCTTCCGCCACAGCCAATTCTTCATTTAGGATTTCGTCGTAAGTCTTACCTAGACGCTCTTTGTTGTAAGCACGCGCAGGGTCACGAGACTCAACGATGTCTTTGTTGTACACTTTGGTACCTAGGTGTTCAATGAAGGTTTTAACACTTTCGTCGGCCGCCAATACGTTAGAGAAAACCGGCAACAATTTGTAGTCGACACCTTTCAACTTACCGTTTTGGATATCCAAATCCATACAACCAACGAACTTACCGTTAGAACCGGCGTTCGTTACGTAGCACACACCACCGTCAGGTGTTTTGACGTTGATGGTCTTAGGAATACCGTCATGGGTGTGACCACCGAAGACCGCATCGATACCGTTAACGCGAGATGCCATTTTGATGTCCACGTCCATACCGTTATGGGAAATCATCACAACCGCCGCGACTTTCTCGTTTTCACGAATGTGGTTAACGGTTTCTTGCAATGCGTCTTCACGCAGACCGAAAGACCAGTCCGGGAAGTTGGATTGTGGGTTGGCGTTCGCTGTACGTGGGAAAGCTTGCCCCACGACCGCGATGCGCTCACCGTTAACGATTTTAACCGTGTAAGGCTTGAACGGACGCGCATCGTCTTCGTCATACATACCCAAACCGTTATGACGTTCGGTCATTTCACGGTAAGCGTCACCGAACAAAGAATCTTCTTTGATACGGATGTTTTGCGCCAAGAACTCACCCTTGAACTTGCCAAGGTTGGTTAGGACTTCGTCTTCTTTATAAGTGAATTCCCAGTGACCGGTCATGATGTCAACACCGATCAAGTTAGAGGCTTCCACCATGTCCTGACCGCGTGTCCACAAAGCGGTACCGGAACCGTGCCACAAGTCACCACCGTCCATTGTCAAAGTGTTTTCACGACCACCAGCCGCTTCACGCAACTTGTCCAACAAGGTCTTAACGTGCGCGAAACCACCGACTTACCGTATTGCTCGGAAGCGTCCTGGAAGTTCAGGTAAGTGAACGCATTCGCCAAAGGCGTGTTTTCTGGGATGTTCAATTCTTTCAACAAGTGGTGACCGACAACATGCGGCAATTTACCGTAAGCAGGACCGGTACCCAGGTTAACGTTTGGTTCACGGAAGTAGATCGGCTTTAACTGCGCGTGTGTATCCGTAAGGTGCAACAAACGTACTTTCCCTTTCATCGGAACGTTGTACATATCGGAAGAGACAGCGGATCCCTTGCTTGGGCTTGAAGACATCGCTTTCGCTGTACCAGGAAGCATCCCGGCGGCGGCAGCCATAGACATTACATGAAGAAATTCACGACGATTTAAAGACATATTGTCCTACTCCGTTTGAAATTTAAAAACGATTTCGGGCGGATATTCTGCCCGAAACAAAAGCAAAAATAAAGTTGTGTAACATTAATGGAAAGCGCCCTGAAAAGTCAAATAAACTAAATGATGATTGATAAAATTTTATTTATCAATAATAGGTTTATTTTATATTAGCACTTTCTGATTTACTGATTCGCTGGGCATTTTTACCCAGCTTTTCATCGGGTTCTTAACCGACCCATTTCCGCGCATTTCGGAACAGACGCATCCAAGGTGCGTCTTCCTGCCAATCGTCCGGGTGCCAAGAGTTTTGTACCGTACGGAACACGCGCTCCGGATGCGGCATCATAATGGTGACTCGGCCATCCTGCGTGGTCAAGCCGGTCATACCACCTTCAGAACCGTTCGGATTGAAAGGATAGGCTTCGGTTGGATTACCGGCCGAATCCACATAACGCAAACCGACCAGGCCTGATACATCCGCCGCGGAACCGTCGCCGAAGTCCATACGCCCTTCACCGTGCGCCACTGCAACCGGAATACGCGTACCGGCCATGCCTTGTAACAGAATCGATGGCGACTCTTGAATCTCCACCAACGAGAAGCGCGCCTCGAACTGCTCGGAACGGTTACGAACGAACGCCGGCCAGTGCTCGGCGCCCGGAATGATCTCTTTCAGGTTCGACAACATCTGACAGCCATTACACACCCCAAGTGTGAAGGTATCTTCACGCTGGAAGAATTGCTCAAAGGTCTGACGCGCCGTGTCGTTGAACAGGATGGAATTGGCCCAACCACGACCCGCGCCCAAACATCCCCATAAGAGAAACCACCGCAAGCGACCAAACCGCGGAAATCGTCAAACGCCACTTCGCCGGATAAAACATCCGACATATGCACGTCTATCGCATCAAAACCGGCACGATCAAACGCCGCAGCCATTTCCTGCTGGCCGTTCACCCCTTGTTCGCGCAAAATCGCCACCTTCGGACGCTGGGCAGGATTGAACCCTGCGGTGATGTCTTCATTGGGATCAAACGTCACGACCGGGCGGATCTCGGTGTTGGCGTCTTGCTGAATCGCATCGAATTCTTGCTGTGCGCAGGCTTCGTTATCACGCAATGCTTGCATGCGATAACTGGTTTCCGACCACCAGGCCTGGTAAGTTTTGCGGTTTCCACTCAACAGCGTTTGACCGTGCGCGGAAATTTGAATGGCATCGTCGTTATTGGTCGTACCAATCCAATGCGCCATCTCGGCCAAGCCGTGCGCTTCCAACAGTCCGGCAATTACCGCTTCGTCATCCGCAGACACCTGAACGACCGCCCCCACTTCTTCGGCACACAAAGCGGACACTGGTTCATCGCCCAAAGCGGTGGTATCCAACGTCAAACCACAATGTCCGGCAAACGCCATTTCCAATAAGGTAATCAAGAAACCGCCGTCGGAACGGTCATGGTACGCCAGCATCAAATCATAGGCCATCAATGCCTGAACGAAATCGAACAACTTCAACAGGTCATCGGCGGAATCCAAATCCGCCGCCACATCACCGACTTGGTTATACACCTGTGCCAAACAACTGCCACCCAAACGGTTTTGGCCACGGCTCAAATCAATCGCCAACAACTTGGTGTCACCCAAATCGGTACGCAATTGCGGCGTGACCGTCTTGCGGACATCCTGCACCGGTGCAAAGGTGGTGATGTTCAACGACACCGGCGACGTCACCGACTTGGATTCGTCGCCGTCCTGCCAGACGGTTTTCATCGACATGGAATCTTTTCCGACCGGCACGGCGATGCCCAAGGCCGGACACAATTCCAGCCCGACCGCTTCCACGGCATCATACAAGGCGGAATCTTCGCCCGGGTGACCCGCCGCCGCCATCCAGTTGGCGGAAATCTTAATATCGCTCATTTTCTCGATTTTGGCACAGGCGATATTGGTAATCGCTTCGGCAATCGACAAACGCGCCGAGGCTTTCGGATTAATCAACGCCACAGGCGGACGTTCGCCGGATGCCATCGCTTCACCGGTATAGCCTTGATAATCGGAGCAGGTAATCCCCGCATCCGCTACCGGAACCTGCCAAGGTCCGACCATTTGGTCGCGCGTCACCATCCCGGTGATGGTACGGTCACCGATGGTGATCAGGAAACTTTTACTGGCAATGGTCGGCAGTTTCAACAAACGTTCGGTCACATCGTTGAAGTCCAATACCGCCGGCTCAAAGCCGGGTTGCGGCAATCGACGGGATTCCACCTGACGGTGCATTTTCGGCGGCTTGCCCAGCAATACATTCAATGGCATATCAACCGGGTTATTATCGAACTCGGTATCGTTGACCACCAGCTTCTGCTCCGCCGTGGCTTCACCGACAATCGCATACAAACACCGTTCACGGCGGCAAATCGCTTCAAACTGTTCGATTTGGTCCGGATAGATGGCGATGACATAACGTTCCTGGGATTCGTTACACCAGATTTCCATCGGCGACATACCCGGTTCGTCGTTTGGCACATCACGCAATTGGAAACGACCGCCTTTGCCAGCATCGTTCACCAGTTCCGGGAAAGCGTTCGACAAACCACCGGCCCCAACATCGTGAATGGACGCAATCGGAGATTTCTCTCCTAAATAGGTACAACGGTCGATGACTTCTTGGGCACGTCTTTCCATTTCCGGGTTTTCACGCTGAACGGAAGCAAAATCCAGATTCTCGGAACCGGCACCACTGTCCACCGAAGACGCGGCACCGCCGCCCAAACCGATCAACATCGCCGGACCACCCAGCACCACCAGTTTGGCGCCCACCGGAATATCGTTCTTTTCGATGTGCATTTCACGGATGTTCCCAAGACCACCGGCCAACATAATCGGCTTGTGATAACCGCGAATTTCTTCACCCTCGTGCGTAATCAATGCATTTTCATAGGTACGAAAATAGCCGTTGATGGCCGGACGACCGAATTCGTTGTTGAATCCGGCCGCGCCCAATGGGCCTTCAATCATAATATCAAACGCGGAGACAATACGGTTCGGTTTGCCGTAAGCGCGCTCCCAAGGCTGTTCAAAGCCCGGAATATTCAAATTGGAGACGGTAAAACCGGTCAAACCGGCTTTTGGCTTGGAACCGCGACCGGTTGCACCTTCATCCGAATCTCGCCACCGGAGCCGGTTGCCGCACCCGGCCAGGGTGAAATGGCGGTTGGGTGGTTATGGGTTTCCACCTTGATTTGAAAGTGGACATTTTCGTCGCTGTACTGATAACGGCGATTTTCGGCATCCGGGAAGAAACGCGTCGCTTGATAACCTTCAACCACGGCGGCGTTATCACTGTAAGCGGACAAGACCCTTGCGGGTTCTTCTGATAGGTATTACGGATCATCCCGAACAGGGAGTTCGGCTTATCCTGACCGTCAATGGTCCAGTCCGCATTAAAGATTTTGTGTCGACAATGCTCTGAGTTCGCTTGCGCGAACATCATCAATTCGGCATCGGACGGATTACGCTGCAACCCGTTAAAGCTTCAACCAGATAATCGATTTCATCTTCCGACAACGCCAAGCCCATGGCACCATTCGCCTCAGCCAAGGCAACCCGTCCGCCACCCAACACATCAACCGTGCTCAACGGCTTCGGCGTTTGATGCGAGAACAGACCTTCCAGCGTCGTCACGTCGTAACTGACCTGTTCCATCATGCGATCGTATAATTCGGTCACCATCGTTTGACGCGCCGATTCGTCAACACCTTTCAGATAATAGACAATACCGCGTTCGATACGGTGAACACCATCCAAGCCACACGTATGGGTAATATCCGTCGCCTTGGAAGCCCAGGGCGAAATCGTGCCCAGGCGCGGCGTGATGATGCAGCCGTTTTCACCCTGCTCGTCCAAAACCGCGTCGGAGCCGTTCAACAACACACGCAACTTGGCCCAATCACCGGCGCTCAAGTCCGCAACACCGTCGTTCAAATCGACGAAATAAACATACTGTGAAGCCAATCCCGCAATCGCGCCTTTGTCAGACAGCTGATTGAGCAATTGATTCAAACGGTAATCGGAATGAGCGGATTTTCCCCAGATAACGTGCATACTTTTTCCTATACAAAAAGCCCTCGGAAACACCAAGGGCAATCTTAAAACAATTTTGAATGAATTCGAATCGGTCCTATTCGGCCAACAGGCCCAGCGATTGGAAGATGTAATGGCGCTTCTCAGCCGTCAGCGGCTCACTGCCCTCCGGCGACTCGACTTTCAACAGACTGCCTTTCGTCGTACCGTCCTCAGCCATCGGCGAGACAGAGAATTTGACGATTTCCGGCAAATACTTCCCAGCCTCTTTATCGTCTCGCCAGAAGGCCAGCTTGGACATCAAGGTGTTTTCTTTTCGTGCCTCATCCGGCACTGTCACCCAAACTTCGCGGGTATCCGCTTTAATACGGTCATAATGCCAATCGGCACGGTACAGCATCGCCTTCAAATAGCTCCAGGTTTCCGCCGCGTCGGCTTTGACACGCAACCCTTCATATTCATCGTCGCCTTCAACAGAGACCAACCCTTCAGTGGATTCTATGGCTTTCAAGGATTCTTCCTGAGAAGCCCCAAAGAAAATCATGGACTGATAGATAGCTTCCGCTTCAACCATCGGGTTATAAGGGCGAACACGCCACCCGGAGGACACCACCATGGCTCCGTTTTCCGATTCTGCCGCATCTGGATCGGCCACCATGTAGTGATGGAAATACACTTTCGTCACCTGGCGTTCTTTATCGTATTCGATCTGAGCGATCAGGCGGTCATACAGCCCTTCTGCCTGCTCAGGTCGCCAGCTGTTCAAAAGCTTCGTTAAAGGCCCCTGATCGTCCAACGGCACCAGCTCCTTACGCGGTACGAATTCGGTACGAATGAAACCGGTATCTTTTCGAGCTTCCGCAATCGGCATCCCCAAGGATTCCAAAAACGCTTGCGTGCCATCCCAGACTTTCTCGCTGCTCATGCCCTTGATTTCCAACCAACGCTCGGACAAATTCGATTTCACGGTCAGATTATTAGCGCGATAGGTCGGCACATAACGATACTCTTCTTGAGCGGTTTGATTGGCGGAATTTTCCAACGTTACATCAAAGCGATCCTGGCGTTTGGCCGGCGCGAACAAATTCGGCGGCACTTCCAAATCTTGGGAGAGGGATTTTTCGGTTTTCCGATAGTCGGTATCGGCATCATAGTCGAGCACTTCTTTGGCATTTTGACCGCTGGATGGGGTGGAAGAACACCCTGCCATCAGGGTCGGCAAGCCGACAATCAGCACGCCATAACCGGCGGCATTCAACAGTTTTTGCGAAAAGGTCTTCAATTTCATTCGTTTACAGGGCTCCTGCCGTTCGCAATGCTTGACGCACCACTTCATGATACTTTTCAGACAGCGGTGTCAACGGCAAGCGAATGGCGCCACCCATCAGCCCCATTTCCATCATCGCCCACTTCACCGGAATCGGGTTGGCTTCAACAAACAAGGCTTTGTGCAACTCCGTTAAAGGCGCATCCAATTCACGCGCTTTCTCAGCGTCGCCGGCAACGGCGGCATCATACACTTCGGAAACGCGTTGCGGCGCGACATTCGCCGTTACCGAAATCCCGCCATGCCCACCGGCCAACAGAAAATCGACCGCGGTCCCGTCATCGCCGGTATAAAGGTCGAAATCATCGCCGACCAACGCTTTGATTTGCGCCACACGACCAACATCGCCGGTAGCTTCTTTCACGCCGACAATGTTTTGAATGCTCGCCAAGCGCCCGATGGTTTCCGGCAACAGGTCGCAAGCCGTTCGCCCCGGCACATTGTAGAGAATTTGTGGAATATCGACGGTTTCGGCGATTTTTTGTAATGCAGATACAAACCTTCCTGTGTCGGCTTGTTGTAATAAGGCGTGACCAAAAGACACGCATCTGCCCCACATCTTTGGCATACTCGGTGAGTTCGATGGCTTCGGTGGTGGAGTTGGCGCCAGTACCGGCAATCACCGGAATGCGCCCCGCGGTTTTATCGACCACAAAACGCACCACTTCACGGTGCTCTTCAAAGTCCAAGGTGGCCGATTCCCCGGTCGTGCCCATGGCGACGATGGCCTTGGTCTTGGATTTGATGTGAAACTCGATTAATTTTTCAAGCGCATCAAAATCCACTGATTCGTCCGCCTTCATCGGCGTGACCAAGGCAACCATACTCCCTCTAAACACGATGATTTTCTCCAAAAAATGAATATAAAAACAAAAGAGTAATATTACCTTCTAACCCCCTTTTCTTCAAGCGATTATTTTGCCTCTCACGCCCTTTTAAAGGTGTCGTCATCTTTTCATAATTTTTTCATTGAACAATTTTTTCAAACCCTGCATACTGGTTACAAAAAGGAGAAAAAATGACTGACAAAGCACGACTGGGTGAAAGCATCCCCGCTTTCTCTTTACCCGCCACCAACGACCGCACCATCACCGATTCCGACTTTTCCGGCCATTACACCATTCTCTACTTCTACCCCAAAGACAATACGCCAGGCTGCACCACGGAAGGCCAGGATTTCAGCGCCGCTTATGCCGAACTGAAACAGCTCAACGCACAGGTTTTCGGCGTATCCAAAGACTCGATTCGCAAGCATGAAAATTTCAAAGCGAAATTCGACTTTCCTTTCGATTTGATTTCCGACCCGGACGAAACCTTATGTAACATCTTCGACGTCATCAAATTGAAAAAAAATTACGGCCGCGAATACATGGGCATTGAGCGCAGTACTTTCTTGATCGACCCGAAAGGCCAGCTGGTGCACGAATGGCGCAAAGTGAAAGTCAAAGAACACGTCAAGGAGGTCATGGACACACTCAAAACCCTTTCAGAATAATGAACCGGCGACTTGCCACGTATACCATAGGATTCCATCGATGACCAACAGTCCAAACAGATTATTCATTCTCGACACCAATGTTTTAATGCATGACCCGATGGCGCTGTTCAATTTGAAGAACACGACATTTTCATTTCCATGACCGTACTGGAAGAACTGGACGCCGGCAAAAAAGGGATGTCGGAAGTCTCCCGAAACGTCCGTGAAACCAACCGACTCATCGACCAGATCATCAGCAACGCCAGCTTTGACGACATCAAGGCCGGGCTTGATCTGGAACGCATTCACCCCAATAAAGAATCGGAAACATTACATCTCGGCAAACTGTTCTTCGAAACCGAACCGCTCATCGCCAGCCTACCGGAATCCTTACCCAGTCACAAAGCCGACAACCATATCCTGCAAACAGGTCTGGCTCTGAAAGAACATTACCCGAACCGCAACGTCACTCTGGTCACCAAAGACATCAACATGCGCATCAAGTCTCGGCGGTCGGGTTGCACTCCGAAGATTATTACAACGACCGGGTTTTGGAAGACGCCGACTTACTGTTCACTGGCTGGGAAGTTCTGCCGGAGCACTTTTTCGAAGAAAATTTCAGCAAAATGAAGTCCTGGCAGGAAGACAACAAAACCTTCTACGAACTGGAAATCAACGACGACAACCTGCACTGGTTTCCGAACCAATGCCTGATCAGCGAAAACGAATCCGGTTTCAGCGCGATCGTGCGCAAGGTGGATCACCAATCGGCGGTTTTGGAATATATGCACAACTTCGAGCAATCCAAAAACAGCGTTTGGGGCATCACCGCCCGCAATCAGGAACAAAACATGGCCATGAATTTCCTGATGGATCCGGAAATCGACTTTGTTTCGCTACTCGGCACCGCCGGGACGGGTAAAACCCTGCTGGCCTTGGCCGCGGCGCTTGAGCAGACGCTGGATGAAGGCATCTATAATGAAATCATCATGACGCGTGCCACCATTCCGATCGGTGACGACATCGGCTTCCTACCGGGCACGGAAGAAGAGAAAATGACGCCTTGGATGGGTGCATTGATGGATAACCTCGAAGTTCTGACCAAATCCGATGGCCATGCCACTGATTGGGAAAAGGAATCGACTCAGGAATTGCTGAACAAACGCATTAAAATCAAATCCCTGAATTTCATGCGCGGACGCACCTTCCAGAATAAATTCATTATTCTCGACGAAGCCCAGAACCTGACCCCAAAACAGATGAAAACCCTCATCACCCGCTCCGGTGAAGGCACCAAAATCGTTTGTCTGGGGAACATCGGACAGATTGACTCTCCCTACCTGACCGAAACCACCACCGGCTTGACCTACATTGTCGACCGCTTCAAATACTGGCCGCACAGCGCCCACATCACTTTGAGACAGGGCGAACGTTCTCGCTTGGCGGAATACGCTTCCGACAACCTGTAAAGCCTTTCGGGCGGGTTATTCCACCCGCCTTTTTATCACTACAAATCCCGAAAACAAAAAAAGCCGATAATGACCAGGCCTGGTCATTATCGGCTTTTTATCAAGCGTTCCGACTTAACGGAACGAAGCAATCAACTCTGTCCGCGAGAAGTGTACTTTTTCATGTCCTCTTCCGTCGGTAACTGGAAACCTTGTTCAACGGCTTTCTCTTTACAGTAATCCACGGCAAAATCCAGCAACTCGCCCACGGCACGATGACGGAACTTGTGCTTCTGACGCACGTGAGAGAAAGGACGCGTCAACGGCGGATCCAACGGCAATGCCTTGATGGTACCCAGTTTCATCTCTTTCACGATGGTGGTACGGGAAACGATGGCAATCCCCACATCCGATTCCACCGCCATCTTCACGGCTTCCGGGCTGCCCAATTCCATGACCACATTCAAATCGGAATAACTCAACCTTGTTCACGGATGTAATTATCGATGACCGAACGCGAACCGGAACCTTCCTCTCGGGAAATATAACGGTACTTACGCATGTCTTCGACGGAAATTTTGTCACGGTTCGACAAAGGATGTCCTTCCGGCACAATCAACACCATCTCATCCAAACGACAGACTTCGACTTCCAGGTTTTTGTTGTAAACCGGCGCTTCCACCACACCCAAGTCAATCATATTGTTTTCGACCATGGCGACAATGGCATCGGTATTCCCAACCTGCAAACGGATATTGACGTCTTCAAATTGCTTTTTGAAGGCACCCAGCAAGCTTGGCAGCATATATTCGGCAATGGTGGTACTGGCCCCGATGAGAAGACTGCCCGTCACCTCACCGGTGAGCTCCCTCACTTCGCTGTTCATCTTCTCGTAGTGGTCGAGTATTTTTTCGGCATAGTCGTACACGATCTTGCCCGCCTCGGTGAGCGTAATTTTATTGTGTGTCCTGTCGAATAAGCGGGTGTTGAAGAATTCTTCAAGTTGTTTGACTTGGAAGGTGACCGCAGGCTGGGTCATGTGAAGGGTCTCTGCTGCCTTAGTAAAGCTCAATACTTTCGCAACCGTGTAAAATACTTGAAGCCGTCTGTCAGCCATTCTTAAAATGCCTTTGTCGTCTATTAAATTTTTTAGTGTTTAGACTATAGTTCTATCTCTGAAAAAAAAAAAATGTCAAAATTTATTTTATAGCTAAGCCCCCACCCCACCTTATATTATGAGATGCTTTAAAATATTACTTGATGAAATCATTGAATTTTTTTATCTTTCTTCAAATCATCCACCAGGGACTTAACCTCGGCTAAAGTCCGCTCGTTTTCACGGCGAATTTGGTGCAATAAATTGTCGTGTTCTTCGCGGCGTTTCACATCCAGTTTATCCAAACCGTGCCCGATATTTTCGGTATGAAACACCTTCATGCGACGTTCAACCTCTTCAACACTTTCGGAAACCTTCTGTAAGACTTCATCAATGTGAGCCTTACTCATCTCGGTTTGCTTATCCAAATGGCTTTGTAACAGCTTGACGTTTTTCAAGATTTCCTTTTCACGCTCTTTCTGTTCGGCGCCAATCAAAAAGCGGAAATATTCGCCGTCACCAAGGAAAACAACACCACTCCAAACACGATCAGAACCGTGCCAAACGCACGCCCTTTTTCAGTCACCGGCACCACATCACCGTAACCGATGGTCGTGACCGTCACCAGGGAATACCAGACACCGTTTGAAAAGGTCGTGTCTTCCAGGGCGGCGAAAATGGCGCCGGACATCACCACAAACACCACATAGACCACCAGCACCACGCCGAAGTTGTTGCGCTTTAACAGCGCCACGACATCGATGAAGACATCCGACATCACGCGCAGGAAAAGCAACAACCGCAAGGCCCGGAAAATTGCGGCCCAGTTGCCGCCGTAATCGATCCACGGGAACACCAGTATCACAATCAACACATTCAACCAGTTGTGCAGTAAATAACGTTTTTTATCGCGCACCAGCCACAGGTTCACCACCAGTTCAGAAGCAAACACAGCCCAAACCAAGGCCGAAATCCAGATACTGTCACGACCGCGATCGGCATAATCCAGCACCAACTGAACCACCACGACCAACAAGGCCGCCAAGACGGCATAGGAGAAATAACGCCCGACCTGAATCGCTCTGGCGCTTTCGACCTGACTGACCCCTTCGACCCCGATAATGGCTTTTAAATTCATACCCTTACCATTCCGTTATTTAGCCAAGGCCGGTAAAACTTCCCGACCGTTCAACGCCTGACTCATCAACCAGCGCTTCAACGGCTTGGCCTGGTCCGCCAAGGGTAACACCCATCGTCTGAATTGTTTTTTCAAACCTTGATCCTGTTTGAACAGCCAGTCAAATCCTTCCATTGATCGTTGCACGATGACATTATCGCCGCGGCGCCAACGCTCATAACGGCGTAATACGGCAAATCGATCCCAATGTTCCGGATTGGCCTGCTTCGCCTCCGTCAGCACCTCCACCAAAGCGGCCGCATCCAGCAACCCCAGGTTCACGCCTTGCCCGGCTTGCGGATGAACGGTATGCGCGGCGTCCCCGACCAACACAAAATGCGGTTTGACGTATTGCTCGGCATGGCGGCGCACCAACGGGAAGGCCGAACGCTCCCCCACTTCAACGACTTCTCCCAGCTTATGGCCCGACGCTTCGGCGATGGCGGCCGCAAAAGCGTCATCCGATAACGATAACGCCCATTGCATTTGTTCGACCGGCAAATACCAGGCGATGGAACTCATGTTATCGTCCATCGCCAGATAAGCGAAAGGCCCTTCCGCTTGATAACGCTGCCAACAGGTGTCTTGGTTCGGCAACTCGGTCTTCACGCAACCGACCACGGCACATTGCTGGTAATCATGCTCTTGAACCGCAATCCCGGCCATATCGCGCGTCTTCGACAAAGCACCATCCGCGCCCACTACCAAACGGGCTTGCAGGCGAACTCCATTATCCAAGATCAGCCAGGCCTGGTCGTTTTCCAGAACCAAGTCCGTCGGAGTTTGGCCGACGATAAGATGCAGATTCGGGTAGTCCGGTATCTGCTCCCAAAGCGCGGCTTGAATCACATTGTTTTCGACCACATACCCCAGGTTCGGTTCTTGCACATCACGCGCATCAAAGTGCACTTCGGCATCGGACACCGATTCCCAAACATGCATATCGGTAAACGCATGACAGCGACGACGTTCGATGCCCGCCCAGGCATTCAAATGCTTAAGAATATTTTCAGAGGCCCGAGTCAGGGCACTGACCCTGGTTTGATAAGGCGCGTCATCCGACCATTCCAACGAAGGCGCCCGACGTTCCAACAAGGTGACGTCAAAGCCGCTTGCGCCAACCCCAATGCCACCGTCGCGCCAACCATGCCGCCGCCGACAATCACCACATCGGTTTGTATAGGCGTATTTTTTGGTTTTGACGACTCTGTCACGATGAGACTCCCATGGTCATTTTAGTAAAGCGTTTTCGCAAACCGGGCAAAGCGTTCATGGCCATTAAGCCTAAACCACGCAAATGACCGACCACCGGCGATTCCACTTGAAACAGCTGAATCAAACCATCGGTCAGCCCCATGATTTTTTCGTGATGACGGGCACGTTCATCGGCATAGAACGCCAAGAAAGCCTCATCACCCAAATCGGGCTTTTCCCCATTGCGGCTCTGCATCATTTCCAGAAACACCGCCACATCCCGAACCCCCAGATTCAAGCCTTGTGCCGCCACCGGATGTTGCGTGTGAGAGGCATTGCCCATCAGCACCGCCCGCTCGGCGTAAAACCTGGGCACATACGTTTCCGTCAACGGATAAGCGACCCGTTCGCTTACCTTGACAAAAGCGCCCAACCGTTCGCCCATACGGGCCGCAAAGGCTTGCATAAAATCGGTATCATTGAGTGCTCGAACGCGTTCGATGTCGTCTTTCGGCACCACCCAGACCGCTTTGCTTTCATGGCCGTGCATTGGCAATAAGGCCACCGGCCCTTGTTCGGTAAATCGTTCGAATGCCAAGCCATTCGGGTGCTGTTCGGTTTCAATTTTGGCAATTACGCCGAAAGCGTCGTAAGCTTTGGTCTCGATGGGTAAATCAAGACATTTGCGCACTGTGGATTCAGTGCGTCGGCCCCGACCACCAAACCGGCTTCATACTCGACCATCCCGTCCGGCGTAGTCAACTCCGCTCGACGACGATTGCCTTGAATGGATAAATCCACCAGCCTGACTCGGACAACAGCGTCACATTCGGCGTATTTTGAGCGGTTTGCCACAAAACACGTCCGAGGTCGGATGCGGTGACACTGTACCCCAAAGCGGGAACACGCATCTCATCGGCGTGCAATTGCGTCAGGCCCAAATAACCTTTTTGCGATACATGGACATGCTCGATGGGCGTGGTCATCGGCTCCAGATCGGGCCAAACATTCAGCGTTTTCAGCACTTGAACGGAACCATAGGTCAAAGCCAGCACCCGCCCGTCAAAAGAACCGGTTTCGCCCTTTTCAAAGGCATTTTTTTCCGCCACGACAACCTGCTGTCCCGCCTGCCCTAAACCGATGGCCAGCAACAACCCCACCGGTCCACCACCGGAAATCAATACATCGGTTTGATTCGTCGCCATGCCTTGTTTCCTCTCATGCAGTTGATTCTTAAGAGACCCAGTTAACGCTGCGCCATCCAGGCTTCAATTTCGGCCACCGTGCGTGGCATGCCTTGCGTCAACACCTGATGCCCTTGCTCGGTCACCACCACATCGTCTTCAATGCGAATGCCGATGCCGCGATAGGCATCCGGCACCGATTCGGCGGTTTCGGAGATGTACAGCCCCGGCTCCACGGTCAGCACCATGCCCGGTTGCAGGCAACGCCATTCGCCGTCTTGTTTGTAATCGCCGACATCGTGCACGTCCATGCCCAGCCAATGACCGGTGCCGTGCATAAAGAAAGCTTTGTAAGCTTCCTGTTCAATCAAGTCGTCAACCGTACCGGTCAAAATGCCCAGTGCCACCAATCCTTCCGTCAACACTTCGACCGAGATTTCATGCAAACGGTTGTAAGGCACGCCGGGCCGAATCGCATCAATGACCGACTGTTGCGCTTTTAATACCAATTATACAACTCGGCTTGCGGCGGGGTAAAACGGCCATTGGCCGGGAAGGTATGGGTAATGTCCCCGGCATAACCGGCGTACTCCGCTCCGGCATCAATCAACACTAACTGACCGTCTTCAATACGAGCGTCGTTTTCGGTGTAATGCAGAATACAGGCATTCTCTCCGGACGCCACAATGCTGTTGAAGCCGACGCGCGGCGACCCCGCCTGTTTGAAACCGTTTTCCAGTTCCGCCTGCACCTGATATTCGTAGCGCCCCGGCGCGGTCACTTTCATGGCGGCCAAATGCCCGGCCACCGATATTTGCGCCGCTTCACGCATCCATTCGATTTCCCGAGCGGATTTAAACAACCGCATTTCATGCAAATGGTATCCAGGTCTTGCAATCGGCTTGGCGCTTGCACCCCTTTACGGGCTTTGGCTTTTTGCGCGCCGATCCAGCCGGACACCCAATCCGACCAATGCGCCAGTTCCGCGAAACTGAACACCAGATGAGCGGCCCCTTCCACCAGTTCATTCATCTGTTCTTCAAAGTCGTCAATCGTCCAGGCCTGGTCGATTTTCAAGAAAGAGGCCGCCGCCTCAACGCCCAGACGACGTCCCTGCCAAATCTCCTGCTCTTCGTCTTTGGGCCGTAAAAACAAGTGGGTTTGCCGGAGCTCACCGGACTTGACCAGCACCAACACACTGTCGGGTTCGGCAAAGCCGGTCAAATAAAAGAAATCCGACGCTGGACGAAACGGATATTCGACATCGCGATTGCGAATCTGTTCTTCGCCCGCCGCCACAAACGCCACCGAATGGTCCGGAAGCTGGTCGAATAGGGTTTGGCGGCGCTCAATAAAAGGTGTGAAATCCTGTGTCATCAGTGCAAAGTATCCGTCGGCGCGTCCTGCATCATAATCGGTGAACCTTCCACCGGATTCAACTCTTCATTAATGGTCAGGACACCAATCTTGACGAATTCGACCAGTTCCATGAAATCCGATTCTTCCTGTTCACCGGCCTCACTCAAACCGTCGATTTCAATACGGGCGATGTCGCCGAAATCACGGAACAGTTCGGCCACATCGCCTTTTAATTTCTGCTCCGATTGACCGGCCAAGCCCATGCCATATAAGAAACCTTCACACCATTGGCCAAGCATCGCCACCCGCCAGGCCAATTCTTCGTTTTCTTCCGGCAGACATAAAGTCAGCTCAAAACCGGAACCGTTCAAGGTTTTATTACTTCCAGATACAATTCGTGTAACTGCACCAACAAGTTTTCTTTCACGGATTTGACCTCGGCTTCTTCCAGAATGCGCTTAATCCAGACCGCTTCTTTCAAGTCCGAATCGCCGCACATCAACCCCACCAGCATACCTTGCAAAAAGAAGGCGATTCCAATTCCGGGTGGGCTTTCAGAGCCTCATTGAGTTGATCAAAATCCATATTCGGTTCAGTCCTATTGAGTCGTCGGTGATAAAAAAGTGATTGTCCGGCATATTCAAAGCGATGATTTCGCTTGTTTCAGCACACGTTCCGCATACACTCAGCGCATGCCGGGCCTTATGACGGGAATCATACCATGAGCGATACATTCAACCAAGATGAACGCATCCGTCGCCAAACGTCACGCCGGATTTTGGCGGCGAAATCCGGGTGACAAACCCGATTGAAATGCGTACCATATAAATGAGCGGCGAAAACAACGACAAGCCGCCAAACAATCCGGGCCTCGCTTTACCGACGACAGGCCATTGCGCTTCGGATACCCGGCTGTTGCCACTTTGAATTCAACTGGATGAGAGAACTGTCATGCTAACGTTATCTTTAATGAACCACACGTTTGAAGTGCCTTGCGAACCGGAAGACCGCGAGCGACTGATTGAAGCCGCCACCATGCTGGAAGACAAGCTGGATCAAGTCACCACGCTGAAAGGCGAAAGCAAAGTCCTGATGGTCGCCTTGAATCTATGCTACGACTATCTGCAAATGAAGCAGGACACCACTCAGTACTGCCTGCGTTTGGACGACCAACTGGAAGATGCCATGACACAAATCGCCAGTAGCCAGGACTCACCATCAAACAACTGACTCCTCCATTGCAACTGAAACGCGACCCGATAGAAGCGGTTAATCCCTCTTCGCGCTATCATCAAAACATCCAATCAAGAAAAGCCAACCTCCCCCTATCAATGGCCCTATAAATTGTTATAATGTATTCACACGGGCTAGGTTCAAATCCCCTGCCGATAGCTATGATCTCGGGGCCAGAAACTTTAGACGGTGAGCATCTCGCTTATGTCCGAGAAGCCTAAGTCTTTAGCGGAGGCTGCCACCTGAACTTTACGGTTCAGGGATAAATGGCCTAGTCCGTTCCTTTTATATTGACAACGTCGTCAAGGTCGCGCTTTTATCCAATCCGAGATTACCGGCTGATATGAATTTACGACAATCCTGCCGCCAACAGCGCAACCAACTCACCCCAAGAGAACAGTTCGAACACGCTCGCCTCGCAACGGCTCGCTTACTACGAAGCCCCTGGTTCCAGCGCCCGAAACGCATTGCGGTGTATTTATCCCAAGACGGCGAACTCAGCACCGAACTTTTACCCACCAGCTTTGGAAAGCCATCATCACGTTTATTTACCGGTTTTGAAAACCCTGCGCGGCCGCCACATGGCCTTTGCCCGCTACACACCGGACACCCCCATGGTACCCAATCGATTCGGCATACTGGAACCGGACATACCGAACCATCAGCATTTGACCGGCAATCAACTCGATGTTGTCTTAATGCCGCTCACCTGTTTTGACGAACAAGGGCATCGCATCGGCATGGGCGGCGGCTTTTATGACCGAACGTTTCAATTCAAACGCTGGCTACCGAGCGCGCATTCCCGTCCCAAACTCATCGGCTGGGCGCATGAATGTCAGAAAGTGGAACGCATTCCCACCGAACCCTGGGACATTCCGTTGGAAGGCCTGGTGAGCGAAAAACACCTGTACCGGTTTCGTTGAACACGCCCCCTGAAACCAAAAAACGCCCAGGCCTGGCACTAGTGTCCGGAATAAAATACTGGAGGGTTGACAAAAAGGCCGTAGTTCCTAGGATGAGAGTATTTCCACCACGAAATAAACTTCA
>LZQR01000003.1_pt1 | contig 75607 bp, 91 predicted proteins | sample 768601 | NCBI WGS metagenome assembly LZQR01 (sample SAMN05207299, study PRJNA324521) | oil field metagenome | isolation source: sample BH-FW-24 from oil reservoir | place: India: Bombay High | collected 2015-12-04
CGAGCTCGTGACGACAGAGGCGACGGACTCGCCGGCGCCCAGACGCGCGGCGGCGGTTTCCGCGGTTTGCTGATCCGGGGCGGGCCATTGGGTCAGGGACCGCGTCGCCGGATCGGCCAGCTCGCCGTTTTGAAGGCGATAGTCATAAAGCGCCTGCAGGTCTTCCTCGCTCACCTCAACATCCCGCAGCAGATCCGTCGGGGTGATGCGAACCAGGGTCAGCCGACGTTGCTCGGCGCGTTCGAAAATGCGGGCGTTCTCGCCGATGAAGGCGGTCAGGGTCTCATCATCCGGGGCTTCAGGCGTTTCAACCAGAACAGGACGCAGGAAAAGCGCGCGCAGGCTGCGGCGTTCATTCTCGTAAGCCGCCCGGATTTCAGCGTAGATGTCCGGCGCGCGGACGCCGCCCAGCGCAGCAGCGACAAACTGGGCGCGGCGCAGTTCGCTGGTGATGTCGGATTCAAACTGACGCTCGGCCATGGAGCCGCGATAGCCGTTTTCGCGCAGGATGGAGGCGTAGGTGCCCGGATCGAACTGATTGGTGAACGGGTTCTGGAAGGCCGGGATCGACCGCAGGGTTTCAAACAGCGTGTCGTCAGAGATCGTCAGGCCCATCTGATCCGCCTTGGCGTCCACCGCGGTCTCGGCGATGAGGCGGCGCACCACAGAATCACCCAGGCCCATCTGGTCCGCCTGCTCACGCGTGATCTGGGGATTGTCGCGCTGGATCTGGAAGAGCTGGCGCTCATAATTGCGCTGCACCTCGGATGCGCTGACGGTCTGGGGACCGACGACGAGCGCAGACGTGCCGCCGCCGCTGAAAATGTCGCTGACGCCCCACAGCGCGAATGCGGCGATGAGAAGCGCGATGATCATGCCGCCGATAATGGGCGAACGGGCGAGCGAGCGGATAAGCGAAAGCATGGAGCGTTCCAGATCAGGCCTAGGGGCGGGTGTGTATGCGGCGGGACCGTAGCCGGGCGGGGCTTGTGCGGCAAGCAGGCCAGTGCGTTGCAGCCGGGTTCTTGCACTGCTATCCCAGCGCGCCGCTTCTTCTAAGCGGCCAAACAAGAACGCAGGACGGGGATGGCGACGATGCGGCGCAAGCTGGTGGCGGGCAACTGGAAGATGAACGGGCTCTTGGCTGACCGGGCGTTCCTGACCGAACTTTCCGCGGCGCTGTCGCAGACTCCAGACGCGGATATCCTTTTATGTCCGCCCGCAACCCTGATCCTGGCCATGGCGCAGACCAAGCCCGAATGGCTGATGCTGGGCGGGCAGGACTGCGCCATGACGCAATCGGGCGCGCATACCGGAGATGTCAGCGCGCGGATGCTGGCGGATCTGGCTGCAGCCATGTCATTGTCGGGCATAGCGAACGTCGCGCCGATCATGGCGAGGACAATGCGATTGTGCGCGCAAAGGCGAAAGCGGCGCTGGTGGCGGGGCTCACGCCCATACTCTGTGTCGGGGAAACGCTCGAGCAACGCGAATCGGGAGACGCTGAAGCGGTCGTCATCACCCAGATGCGCGCCAGCCTTCCCGAGTGCGCCGCAGACCAGATCGTCATCGCCTATGAACCGGTCTGGGCGATCGGCACCGGGCGCACCGCCAGTCCTGAGGACGCCCAGGCCATGCACGCCGCCTTGCGCGCGGCCTGGCCGGGTTCTGATGGCGACGCGCTGCGCATTCTCTATGGCGGTTCCATGAACCCTGCGAATGCAGACGCGCTGTTGTCGCAATCTGATATTGATGGCGGCCTCATAGGCGGCGCCAGCTTAAAGCCCGAACAGTTCGCCTCAATAATCCGTACGCTCCGGTAAGGCGTTCTTCAGAGTTTTTATTTAGTCTCCCCGGTTGAATAAGGAATTGGCCTGATCAACAGGCGGGGTGGTGCATGAGCGAAATCGATTACAGCCGCGCGAGCGTGGCGCTCTACGATCCGGTGTCCGTCAACCAGCGCACAACGCGATATTCTCTCCACGAGATTGGTTTTCGCGACATTTTCCAGCTCAACACCCTGTCAGAGCTGCGCCGGATCGTGCAGGACGACGCGCCGCATCTGATCATTGCGGAAACCGCGGATCATGAGGCGGAAGTGTTCAGGCTCGTGCGTGCGATCCGCTCTGGCGAACTGTCCAACAATCCGTTTGTCGCGCTCTTGCTGACATCCTGGCGTCGCGACGCCGATCTGGTGCGCAACGCCATTGGCTGCGGCGCGGATGATCTACTGATCCGGCCGCTCTCCAACAGCTTTGTCGAAGACCGCATTCGCACCCTGATCCGGGCCCGCAAGCCGTTCATCGTGACCAGTGACTATATTGGCCCGGACCGTCGTCGCGACAAGGAACGCGGCGCGGGCGCCGTGAAGCCGATCGAGGCGCCCAACGTGCTCAAGGCGTCGTCACCAACGACATCGAGGCGCTGCAGAAAGCCCATGCCTGGATCGATGAAGCTCAGCGCACGGTTGAGGGCGAACGCCTGCGCCGCCTGTGCATGCGCATCATTGTGGGCGCGGAAGCGGGCATGCGGGAGATGAAGGTTGGCCGCCAGCCGGCGATCGATCTGTCGGAGTTCGAAAACAGCGCGCGCGAGCTTCGGGCTCGCATGGCGAAGTTCCGCTCCAGCGAAGCCTCCCGTGTCGCCAAGGCCTTGGTCGACGTCTCTCAGGAATTGCGTGAACAGGCCGGCCTGACCCACGCCAACCTCTCGCTGGCCAAGGAGCTGTCCATGGCCGCCTATGTCGCCTATGCCGGAGATGACGGCATGGAGCGTTCCCAGGAAGAGATGGCCAAAGCGGCTGAAGCGCTCCAGAGGCGCATGGCGGCGGCGTCCAAGCGCAAGATACAGGTGGAAGGTGGCGCTCCGCCTGAAGCTGAGCTAAAACGCGCGGCCAACTAGTCCGTCGCGGTCCTCGCGCGGACGAACTCTGTTTATTCGGAAACGCCGCGCAATGACTGCTGTCCTTCTGATCATCCACGTTCTTATCGCCGCCGCGCTGACCGGCGTCATCCTGATGCAACGCTCTGAGGGCGGCGCTCTGGGCATTGGCGGCGGTGGTCCCGGCGGCATGATGAGCGGCCGCGGCGCCGCCAACCTGCTGACGCGCGTCACCATGATCCTGGGCGCGCTGTTCATCGGCAACTCCATCCTGCTCGCCATCATTTCGGGCGTCACCACGTCCTCCGGTTCGGTCCTGGACCGCGTCGGCGAGACCCAGACCAATTCCGATCTGCCCTTTGGCGATCTGGAAGGGCTTGAAACCGATGTGCCTGCGCCGACTGATGAAGCGCCTGCCGACCCTGCACCGGCTTCCGATGACGCTCCTGCGCAGGATGAGCCTGCCCAGGACCCTGATTTGCCGAACTGATAAGCGATAGGGGCGCGCGATGTTCATATTGCTCGACCCCGTATCCGCACTGCTTTGGCCGTCAGCCGCCCATTTGGCGCTGACGGCCTTTCTGTATCTGTGGCTGACGCTTGAGCGCGCCGGCGCCGTCATCTCCCGGCGCAATCGCTATGACGATTTCACGCGGGTGGACGCCGATCAGGGGCGCGGCGCGCGCGTAGCAGCGAATCTGCGCAACCAGTTTGAAGCGCCGCCCTTCTTTCACATGCTGGTTCTGGCGCTGGTTCTCGCTGGCGAGCCTCTGTTTTACAGCTCGTTCTGGCCTGGATCTTTGTGGCGGGGCGTCTCGCACACACGCTGGTTCAGACTATGACGGGCAATGTGGTGCTGCGCGGTATCGTCTTCTCCATCAACTTCCTCGCGCTCTGCGCGATGTGGGTGATTTTCTTCGTCCGCATGCTCAACAGCGCTTAACCGCGATTTCCACGGTCAAGTTCAGATCGGGCGCTTTTGTCGGGGACGATTCTGCGCTAAGCAGTCCGCCCATGCCGCGATACATTTTCATAACCGGCGGCGTGGTCTCCTCCCTTGGTAAAGGCCTCGCTTCCGCCGCACTCGGCGCGCTTTTGCAAGCGCGCGGGTATAAAGTCCGTCTGCGTAAGCTCGACCCGTATCTCAATGTGGATCCGGGCACGATGTCGCCTTATCAGCATGGCGAGGTCTACGTCACCGATGACGGGGCCGAGACCGATCTCGATCTGGGCCATTACGAGCGCTTCACCGGCGTGTCCGCCCATCAGAGCGACAACATCACCACGGGCCGCATCTATTCCGAGATCATCGAGCGCGAGCGTCGCGGCGATTATCTGGGCGCGACCGTGCAGGTGATCCCGCACGTCACCGACGCCATCAAGAACTTTGTCCTGTCGGATGCCGGCGATGTGGATTTCGTCCTGTGCGAGATCGGCGGCACGGTGGGCGATATCGAAGGCCTGCCGTTCTTTGAAGCCATTCGTCAGCTCGGTCAGGAGCTGGGCCGCGACAACGCCATCTTCATCCACGTCACGCTCTTGCCTTTCATCAAGGCGGCGGGCGAGATGAAGACCAAGCCGACCCAGCACTCGGTCAAGGAATTGCGCTCCATCGGCATCCAGCCCGACATCCTCTTGTGCCGGTGCGAAATTCCGATCGACCCCAGTGACAAGCGCAAGATCGCGCTGTTCTGCAATGTGCCCGAAAACGCTGTCATCGAAGGTCGCGACGCGGCCTCGCTCTATGACGTGCCGCTCGAATATCACGGGCAGGGGCTCGACAAGGTCGTGCTCGAGCGCTTCCGCATGGATGATGCGCCCGAACCGGACCTCACCATCTGGAACGGCATTTCCGAGGCCGTGAACAATCCCGATGGCGAAGTCACCATTGCGGTCGTGGGCAAGTACACGGTTCTGGTGGACGCCTACAAATCGCTCCTGGAAGCCCTCAACCATGGCGGCATCGCCAATCGGGTGAGGGTGAAGGTGAAATGGCTCGACGCCAGCCAGTTCGAGAATGCGGACAACCTCATCGAGCTTGAGGACATGCACGCCATTCTGGTGCCGGGCGGCTTTGGCGAGCGCGGCGCGGAAGGCAAGATCGCGGCGGCGCGCTTCGCCCGGGAACGCAAGATCCCGTATTTCGGCATCTGTTTCGGCATGCAGATGGCGGTCATCGAGGCGGCGCGCAATCTCGCCGGTCTTGAGGGCGCGAGCTCGTCAGAATTTGGCGAACCCAAAGTGCCGCTCGTGGGCCTTCTCACCGAATGGGTGAAGGATAACGAGACCATCCGTCGCCATGCCGGCGGCGATCTGGGCGGCACCATGCGTCTGGGCGCCTTCCCGGCAGCCTGAAAGAAGGCAGCAAGGTGCGCGAGATCTACGGCCAGGCCGCGATCCATGAGCGTCACCGTCACCGCTATGAAGTGAACATCGCCTACAAGGACGAGCTGGAAAAAGCCGGTCTGGTGTTCTCCGGCCTGTCGCCGGACGGGGTTCTGCCCGAGATCGTGGAGTATGCCGACCACCCCTGGTTCATCGGCGTTCAATACCATCCCGAGTACAAGTCCCGCCCGTTTGATCCCCATCCGCTGTTCGCAAGCTTTGTGGCGGCGGCCAAGGAACATAGCCGTCTGGTGTAACAGCCCTGTTGCATCAGGCCGCGCAAACCGGTATAGCCCGGCGCTCATTCGCGCGAAGTCAGCTTTGCGCGATCCCGAGTCATTCGCGTTTGAGAACGTAAGGAGAGACCGATGGCGGTCCCTAAGCATAAAGTCACCCGCTCCAAGCGCGGCATGCGTCGCGCGCACGACGCCATCGGCACGACGGCGTACATCGAAGACAAGGATTCCGGCGAACTGCGCCGTCCGCACCACATCGATCTGAAGACCGGCATGTACCGTGGTCGTCAGATCCTAGACGGCCAGGACGACTAAGCCGGACGCTGCGCCGCATTGGCGGCGCGCAGTCTGACAGAAAAAGCCCTGCACCAGACCCGGTGCAGGGCTTTTCGCATTTGCATGCCTCGTTTATGAAGCGCGCAGCAAAAGCACCAGAGCCGGGCAGGGGATGCGCGGCTTGATCCGATCAAAAGGACCTCCGCGCCATGACCGCCATCGTTGATATCGCCGCCCGTGAAATCCTCGACAGCCGGGGCAACCCGACCGTTGAAGTGGACGTCTTCTTGGAAGACGGCTCCCTGGGCCGCGCCGCTGTGCCGTCCGGCGCCTCCACGGGCGCTCACGAAGCGGTTGAAAAGCGCGATGGCGGCGACCGTTACAAGGGCAAGGGCGTGCTTGAGGCCGTCACCGCGGTCGAGACCGAGATCTTTGAAGCCATCGCCGGGATCGATGCGCGCGAGCAGCGCACGATCGACGAGATCCTGATCGGGCTGGACGGCACCGAGAACAAGGCGCGTCTGGGCGCGAATGCGCTTCTGGGCGTGTCGCTGGCGACTGCCAAGCCGCGGCGCTGGCCTCCGGCCTGCCGCTCTATCGCTATGTGGGCGGGGCGAACGCCCGCGTCCTGCCGGCGCCGATGATGAATATCCTCAATGGCGGCGCACACGCGGACAATCCGGTCGATTTTCAGGAATTCATGATCATGCCGACCGGCCTTGCGACCTTCTCCGAAGCGCTGCGTTGCGGCGCGGAAATCTTCCACGCCCTCAAATCCCAACTGAAAGCGGATGGCCTGAACACCAATGTGGGCGATGAGGGCGGTTTCGCACCGGACCTTAAAAGCGCCGAGGCCTGCCTGGACGCCATCATGAAGGCGATCGAGACCGCAGGATACGAGCCGGGCTCTGACGTGACCCTGGCGCTCGACGTGGCCTCCACCGAGTTCTTCAAGGACGGTAAGTACGTCATGGAAGGCGCGGGCCGCACCTGCACCTCTGATGAGTTCGCCGAATATCTCAAGGAACTGGCCAGCGCCTATCCGATCATCTCCATCGAGGACGGCATGGCCGAAGACGACTGGGAAGGCTGGAAGGCCGTCACCTCCATGCTGGACGGCGATGTGCAGCTGGTGGGCGATGACCTGTTCGTGACCAATCCCGAGCGCCTGGCGCACGGCATCGAAGTGGGCGCGGCCAATGCGCTGCTGGTGAAGGTCAACCAGATCGGCACACTGTCGGAAACCATGGATGCGGTCGAGATGGCCCTGCGTTCGGGCTATGGCGCAGTGATGAGCCACCGCTCGGGCGAAACCGAGGACACCACCATCGCTGATCTGGCCGTCGCGCTGAACTGCGGTCAGATCAAGACCGGCTCGCTGGCGCGTTCGGACCGTACGGCGAAGTACAACCAGCTCCTGCGCATCGAGGCCGAGCTGGGCGATGCGGCCATCTATGCCGGCCGGACGGCCATCGCCGCCGGCTAGCGTGCGGCCGGATATGCGTTCTTCAGAACGGCCCGGAGCGATCCGGGCCGTTTTTTGTTTCCCGCAAAACGGGAACGAATCAGCACTTTCTGATTCGGCCTAACGCTTCCTTTACTGAGTTTGCCTAATCTGCCAATCGAACGATCCGCAAAAGGCGGACGGTGGATGGATGGGTTATGATGAAGGTGCTGAAGCGCTTCATCCCCTTGATTGGGTTGGCGATTGTGATCAGCTATCTCAGCTATCACGCGCTCCATGGCGAGCAGGGCTATCTCAATCATCTGCGCATTCAGGCGCAGATCTCGGCGGCTGAAGCCGAGCTGGCCGAAGTGCGCTCAACCCGCGAACAGATGGAAGACCGCGTGGCGCGTCTGAAGGCGGAAGGCCCGGATGCGGCCGTGGATGTGGACTATCTCGAAGAGCGCGCCCGGGCGGTGCTTCGCTTCGCGCATCCCGACGAGATCGTCGTCCAGATTGACCGCGGCGCACAGCCCGATCATGGCGGCTGACACTCCGTTCACGGTTAATTGTTCGCACGCGCAACATAATCTATGCGCTTTACGGCATATCGCCATCCCTGTTAAAGGCTGACGTGACGTCAACAGGGAGTGCGAACCCTTTGGTTCGCATGTGAAATATATGGCGACGAAACGCTCTTCCGGCGCTGCGAGCAAATCCGCCTCTGCGCGCAACAACAAACCTGATGTGACCGAGGACCAGCTCATGAGCTGGTACAAGGACATGCTGCTGATGCGCCGCTTCGAGGAGAAGGCGGGCCAGCTCTACGGCATGGGCCTGATCGCGGGTTTCTGTCACCTCTATATTGGCCAGGAAGCGGTCGTGGTCGGCGTGCAGGGCGCGCTGGAAGAAGGCGACCAGGTCATCACCGGCTATCGTGACCATGCGCACATGCTGGCCACCGGCATGGATCCGAACGGGGTGATGGCCGAGCTGACCGGACGTGAGGGCGGCTATTCCAAGGGCAAGGGCGGGAGCATGCACATGTTCTCCCGCGACAAGCAGTTCTTTGGCGGTCACGGCATTGTCGGCGCCCAGGTGCCGATCGGCACCGGTCTGGCCTTCTCCAACAAGTACAAGAAGAACGGCAAGGTCTGCGCGGCCTATTTCGGCGACGGCGCGGCCAATCAGGGCCAGGTTTATGAGAGCTTCAACATGGCCAAGCTCTGGAACCTGCCGGTCGTCTACATCATCGAGAACAACCAGTACGCCATGGGCACTTCCGTGGCCCGCGCGAGCTCTGAAACCCATCTTCACAAGCGCGGGGCGTCCTTTGGCATTCCGGGCGAGGAAGTGGACGGCATGGACGTCACCGTCGTGTATGACGCCGCCAAGCGCGCCGTCGAGCATGCGCGCTCGGGCGAGGGGCCGTTCATCCTTGAGATGAAGACCTATCGCTATCGCGGTCACTCCATGTCCGACCCGGCGAAATACCGCACCCGCGACGAGGTCAACGACATTCGCGACCACAAGGACCCCATCGACCTGGCGCGCAAGATCATCCTGGAGAAGGGCTGGTCAGACGAGGACGCGCTCAAGGAGATGGACAAAGAGGTCAAGGCCATCGTCAACAAGTCGGCCGACTTCGCCAAGGACAGCCCGGAACCCGATCCGTCCGAGCTGTACACCGACGTTCTGATCGAGGGTTAAGTCACATGCCTATCAAAGTGCTCATGCCCGCCCTGTCTCCGACCATGGAAGAAGGGACGCTGGCGAAATGGACCGTCAAACCCGGCGATCAGGTCAATTCCGGCGATGTGATCGCCGAGATCGAGACCGACAAGGCGACGATGGAAGTCGAAGCCGTTGAAGAGGGCCGGGTCGGCAAACTCCTCGTCGATGAGGGAACCGAAGGCGTTCAGGTCAACGCGCCCATCGCCATCCTTCTTGAAGAGGGTGAAGATGACAGCGCCCTTGAGGCTATGACCCTGAAGCGGATGACGCCGACGCCAAAGCCTCCAAGGATGACACCTCGCCCGGGAAAAAAGACGAGGCGAAATCTGAGTCCAAGTCCAAATCCGATGACAAGGCCGACGCGCCGCAAAAGCCCAAGGGCAAGACCCTTTCTGATCCCGACATCCCCGAAGGGACCAAGATGAAAGAGATCACCATCCGCGACGCCCTGCGCGACGCGATGGCCGAGGAGATGCGTGCGGACGAGGCTGTCTTCGTCATGGGCGAGGAAGTCGCCCAGTATCAGGGCGCCTACAAGGTGACCCGTGAATTGCTTGAGGAATTCGGCGACCAGCGCGTCGTGGACACCCCGATCACCGAGCATGGCTTTGCCGGTCTCGGCGTCGGCGCGGCCTTTGGCGGTCTCAAGCCCATCGTCGAGTTCATGACCTTCAACTTCGCCATGCAGGCGATTGACCACATCATCAACTCGGCGGCCAAGACCCTTTACATGTCCGGCGGTCAGATGGGCTGCCCCATCGTGTTCCGCGGCCCCAACGGCGCGGCCTCGCGCGTTGCGCGCAGCACAGCCAGGACTATTCGAGCTGGTACGCCCATGTGCCGGGCCTGAAAGTGATCGCGCCCTATGATGCGGCGGACGCAAAAGGCTTGCTCAAGGCCGCCATCCGCGACCCGAACCCGGTCTGTTCCTGGAACACGAGCTGATGTATGGCGAGACCTTTGAAATCCCCGACATGGATGATTTCGTCCTGCCTATCGGCAAGGCGAAAGTGCGCCGTGAGGGTTCTGACGTCACCATCACCGCGCATTCGCGCATGGTCGGCTTTGCGCTGCAAGCGGCTGAAAAGCTGTCTGAAGAGGGCATCGAGGCCGAGGTCATCGACCTGCGCACCCTGCGTCCGCTCGACACCGACACGATCATTCAGTCCGTCAAGAAAACCAATCGCATCGTCTGCGCGGAAGAGGGCTGGGGCCAGCATGGCGTCGGCGCGGAAATCGCTGCGCGGGTCACGATGGATGCGTTCGATTATCTCGATGCGCCGCCGACCCGGGTTTTCCAGGAAGACGTGCCGCTGCCCTATGCCGCCAACCTTGAAGCCTTGTCGCTGCCGGGCGTGAGGACATCATCAAGGCCGCCAAGCAGGTGTGCTACGTGGAGTAGGGACCACCGTCATGACCGAGGCTGACGTCATCGAACAGATGGTGGAGTACCAGGACATCCTTCTGAACGGAGTCCAGGTCTTCTTCACGGTGGTGTCGGCCTATGTCGTCGCGGTCTGGGTCTTCCTGCGTCATGCCGGCTTCGGGCTCAGGCTCTTCTCCTTCTTCTTTCTCACCCTGGTGCTCGCCTTTCTCGGGCGCGTCGCCTACGGCTCGCAACGCATTCATGACGGCTTTGTCCAGACCCTGATCGAGCTTGATCAGACAGTCGGCCTCTCGCCCACCGGGCAGGCGGCGCTGGACACGCCCTTACCGGCATTGACGAGCTGATCCAGAATTCGATGAACGGGGCCTTGGTAGTCGTCTACATCGCGCTGTTCTTCCTGACCTTTTTCGCCCGCTCGACGCTGCGCTCGAAAGCGCAGACCAGCGGATCTGCCTGACGGAGCCTTCTGATGCCCATCGAAATCCTGATGCCCGCCCTGTCGCCCACGATGGAAGAGGGCACGCTGTCCAAATGGACGGTGAAAGAAGGCGATACGGTCAATTCCGGCGATGTGATCGCCGAGATCGAGACCGACAAGGCGACGATGGAAGTCGAAGCCGTCGATGAAGGCGTGATCGGCAAGATCCTGGTCGACGAAGGCACCGAAGGCGTGAAGGTCAATGCGCCTATCGGCCTGCTGCTCGAAGACGGCGAGGACAAGAGCGCACTGGAGGGCTATGAGCCCAAGGGCGCCGAAGGCGCGTCTTCGGGCGATGCTGACGCCAAGTCGTCTGACAAGACGTCCAAAAGCGAAGGCGAGGCGTCCGAGAGCAAGTCCGAACCCGCTTCAAGCTCTAAATCCGAAGCCCCGGCCGCCCCGTCCGATGACGATGGCGAGCGCATCAAGGCGTCACCATTGGCGCGTCGCATGGCGAAGGATGCCGGGCTTGATCTCAAGGCGCTCGATGGTTCGGGTCCCAAGGGCCGGATCGTCAAACGCGATATCGAAGAAGCCAAGGAGCAAGGCGTCGGCAAGGCGGACGACAAAACCGCCGCGAAATCCGAGGCGCCGAAATCCCAGCCCTCCAAACCGGTCGATGAGAACGAACCGCTGGCCCAGTACGGCATCAGCGCGGACCGCTATGAGATCAAGAAGGCGGACAATATCACCAAGATCTCGGCCAAACGTTTGTCCGAGAGCTTCCGCGATATCCCGCACTTCCCGCTCAATGTGGATTGTCGCCTCGATGCGCTACTGAAATTCCGCAAGGAGATCAACGCCAAGACGCCTGAAGGCGTGAAGGTGTCGGTCAATGACATCCTGATCAAGGCGTCCGGTCTGGCGCTGAAGAAAGTGCCGCAAGCCAATGCCAGCTGGATCGAGGATGGCCGCATCGCAATGCACAAGCATGCGGATGTGTCGGTCGCGGTGGCCATTGAGGGCGGGCTGATTACGCCGATCATCAAGGACGCGGACCAGAAAGGCCTGGCGCAAATCTCCTCCGAAATGAAGGACCTCGCGTCCCGCGCGCGCGATCGCAAGCTCAAGCCCGAGGAATATCAGGGCGGCACCTTCTCGCTGTCCAATCTGGGCATGTTCGGAATTTCGTCCTTCTCCTCCATCATCAACCCGCCCCAGGGCATGATCCTGAGCGTGGGCGCGGGTGAGGAGCGCCCGGTGATCACCGATGGCGCACTGGCCAAAGCCACCGTGATGACGGTGACGCTGACCTGTGACCACCGTGTAGTGGACGGCGCGAACGGCGCACGCTGGCTGTCCGCTTCAAGGGCTTCATCGAAGATCCGATGACCATGCTGATGTAAGCGCTGCGGCGCGCCTGTCATTGTCTGCACCCAATCGCAGGCGCGCCTGCATCCTTGGAAGAGACGAAAACTCCAAAGGATAGAAGATCATGCGCTTGTCCCATCTCTGCCTCGCCAGTTCGCTCACGCTGCTCGCTGCGGGCTGCGCCACGACCTCCGCTCCCATGCCTGCGCCGACGGGCGAGGAGATGGCGTTTGCGCGCTGTGAGGATGCCTCTGATTTCGCTGAGCTGTCGGGCAGCTTGTGCGCAATGGTTGAGGCGCCGCTTCATCCTGGAATACCGGGCGCGGGCAGTGTTGATCTCTTCGTGCGGAAGTTTCCGGCTCTGGGTGAGCGTGTGGGCGAGATCTGGATGCTGGCGGGAGGGCCGGGCGAGACCGGGCAAAGCTACTACACCGAGATTGCGGACTTCCGCGCGGCGTTCCCCGGCTATGACGTCTTCATTCCCGACCACCGCGCACGGGACAATCAACACGGCTTTGTTCCGGAGAAACACCCGATAGCCCTGCCGGAACCGCGCTTGCGGGCGAGGAGTTCGGACCATGCTTTGGCGAGATTTGGCGGAATTCCGAGCGCAGCGCAGCGTTTTCCATGACCAATGGCGCCCATGATCTGGATCATCTGATCGACGCGCTTGGCGGCGAGGGGAGGCGCTATGTCTATGGTGTCTCCTACGGCACAGGCTTGGCCATGCGGTTCACTCAGCTGCGCACGGTCTCTGTGGACGGGATCGTGCTCGATTCGCTCGTGCCCACACTGGATGATGCTGAGCACGATCTAAGCCATCGCTCTCACACCTATGATGCAGTGGGCCGAGAGGTGATTGCGCGCTGCGCGGCGGATGCCGCCTGCAATGCCCGGTTTGAGGGCGGGGTCGAGGCGGCGTTTGCTCAGCTGATCACCGAGATTGATGCGGGCGAGCGTGAAGACCTGGCTGAATATGTTCCCGGCGGCAATCTCAAGCACGCGCTCGGCATGATGCTCGATACGCCGGAAAGTCGCGCGCTGATCGCCGACGCTCTGGTGCTGGCGATCGAGACGCCTGAAGCCTTGCCGGGTTTCTTCGAGACCGAGGTGACGCCCGCCTTTGATCTGTTCGCGGCCGTGTCGGAGTATCCTGACGCCGCCTTCTCGATCACGCTTGCAGGTCTGATCGGGGAATCCGAAACCAATCGCCGTCCCGACATGACCGCAGAAGATGTGGCGCGCGAGGAGGCCGGGATGGGTTTTACGTCCAGCCTGACCACCGTTCAGACCTATACCCAGATGCCGCTTTACGAGCGCGACGCCTATTTTGACGCGCCCTATGAAAACCTGCCGCCGATCCTCGTGCTGCACGGCGACCTGGATCCCAAAACCCATATCGAGGGTGCGCGTCGCCATATCGCTGACATGCGTGAAGCCGGCGGCGATGTGCATCTCACCGTGGTCGAAGATGCGCCGCATGCGGTGTGGTTCTTCGCCCAGAATTGCGTGCAGCAGAGCCTCCACGCCTTTTTCATTGCCCAGTCGCCCGCCGCGAGCTGTTCGCTCGATCCGGCGATGCGCCCTTCATAGTTCCGGGAGAGCCCCATGTCGGAAAACAGCTTTGATGTCATCGTGATCGGCTCGGGTCCGGGCGGCTATGTGGCCGCGATCCGGGCCGCGCAGCTGGGGCTCAAGACCGCTATTGTCGAGCGCGAGCATCTCGGGGGCATCTGCCTGAACTGGGGCTGTATTCCGACCAAGGCGCTTTTGCGTTCGGCGGAAATCCTCGATCACGCCAACCACGCCAAAGCCTATGGCCTGGTGCTCGACGGGCAGATGAAGCCGGATGTGGATGCGGTCGTGGACCGGTCCCGCAAGGTGTCTGCGCGTCTCAACGGCGGCGTCGGCATGCTGATGAAGAAGAACAAGATCAGCGTCATCTGGGGCGAGGCGAAGCTGACCAAGCCGGGCGAGATCAAGGTGTCGAAACCCTCCAAGCCCGCCGTGGAGCCTCAGCATCCTGCGCCCAAGAACACGCTGGGCGAGGGGACGTATTCCGCCAGGCATATCATCTTGGCCACGGGCGCGCGTCCGCGGGCCTTGCCGGGGATCGAGCCCGATGGCGAGCTGATCTGGACCTATTTCGAGGCCATGAAGCCCAAGACCTTGCCCAAATCCCTCGTGGTGATGGGCTCGGGCGCGATCGGCATCGAGTTCGCGAGCTTTTATCTCTCCATGGGCGTGGATGTGACCGTGGTCGAGCTGATGGACCAGATCATGCCGGTCGAGGATGCGGAGGTTTCCAAGATCGCTCGCAAGGCGCTCGAAAGCGTGGCTGAAGATCATCACCGGCGCAAGATCTCCAAGGTCGACAAGCACAAGGACGCTGTCACCGCCCATGTGCAGACCAAGGACGGCAAGACCGAAACGATCAAGGCGGATCGCCTGATCTCGGCGGTGGGCGTTCAGGGCAATATAGAAAATCTGGGCCTTGAGGATCTCGGCGTGAAGACCGATCGGGGCTGTGTGGTGATCGACGGCTATGGACGCACCAATGTGGACGGCCTGTATGCGATCGGCGATGTGGCCGGTCCGCCCATGCTGGCGCACAAGGCCGAGCATGAAGGCGTGATCTGCGTGGAGAAGATCGCCGGCGTGGAAGGCGTCCACCCGATGAACAGGAATCACATTCCGGGCTGCACCTATTGCAATCCGCAAGTCGCCTCGGTGGGCCTGACCGAAGCCAGGGCCAAGGAGGCGGGCTACGACATCCGCGTCGGGCGCTACAACTTCGCCGCCAATGGCAAGGCCATTGCGCTGGGAGAGGATACAGGTCTGGTCAAAACCATCTTTGACAAGAAGACCGGCGAGCTTCTGGGGGCGCACATGGTGGGCGCGGAAGTGACCGAGCTGATTCAGGGGTTTGTGGTGGCGATGGGGCTTGAGACCACCGAGGAAGAGCTGATGCACACCATCTTCCCGCATCCGACCCTGAGTGAAATGATGAAGGAAAGCGTGCTGGATGCGTATGGACGCGTCTTGAACAGCTAGGACTGCGCACCTTGCATCCGAAACAGTATCCGGCGGCATCTAGGGTGTGAGACCGCCCTTTCGGGCGGCGTCGGATATGGGAGAAACGCGATGATGCGGACGGGTTTAGGCGCTGTTTTGAGCGTGATGCTACTGACGGGATGCGTGCAGGCGTCTGATGGGCCGACCACGACATTTGATGGTTTGGCGGGGCGCCGGTCCGTCGATACGGACGGCAATGTCGAAATGAATGGCGCCGCCATCACCCTCGAGGCCGGGTCGGCGGCTGGGTTGAGATGAACGGAGCTCCGTGGATGTCCGCGCTGACATTGGCGGTGATCTGGAAGCGAACGGCGCCAGCGTGGAAATCGACGGTCAGGTCACGGGCGCCAGCGAGATCAACGCCGGATCGGCTCAGCTGAGCGGCGTCTATCTGGGGCCGGTTGAAGTGAATGCCGGCAATGCCCGTCTTGAGGGGCGATACGCCCAGACCCTGCGCGCCAACGCCGGCGCCATGACCCTGGAGGGAGACCATGCCGCGCCGGTCTATTTCGCCGGCGCCGGTCGGGACCGAAACTTTCTGGGGCGGGAACGTTCGGATCGCTCACGTCTGGTGATTGACGGGCATCTGGCTGCAGGTGGTGATGTCTGCGCTCACGAAGTATCATAGAGAGGGGCGCCACTCTGGGCGATGTCCTGCGCGTGCGCGCTGATGCCCGGCCCGACCTGCCTTCGGGGCTGTCGCCGGAGATGATCGAGTACACGCCGCGCGACGGCGAACGCTGCCTCGAATACTGATTACTCCGACGAACTGACGGTGAGGGGCGGTCCGCGAAGCGGGCCGCCTTTTTCTTTATGGGCTTAAGTTTCGAGCGCCTTGATCAAAAAATTTATCGTTTTTCGAAAAATTCCGCTTCCTTATCGAGTTTCGATATGATATCGAGTTTCGATAAGGTTGGTCATATAAGAAATATCGGGGAACCCGAAATGACACGTCTCCTTCTCACCACTGCGGTCGCCAGCGTCCTGGCGCTGACCGGCTGCATCGACGTTACGGTCAGGACGCCTGCCTACGCCACCAGCGGCCAACAGAGCCTGCAGGGCGGGGATTTCACTGCGGTTCTGAACGAAGAGGGCGATTTCCGTCTGACGGGCGCAGATGTGCGCGTGTCCGGCGAGGTCGCCGGTCGCTGCGGGTCAGCGCCGCCGAGTTCGTAGCGCGCGAGCTGCATGCCGGAGCGCTGTCCGTCACCGCCGCAGACATCGCCTTTTCCGGTGATGTGGATGGACCGGTCAGTCTGACGGCCTCGGATGTGAGCTGGCGCGGCAGTGCTGGCGAGAACATGCAGATCCGCGCCGCCGACCTGCATTTTGACGGTCGCGTGAGCGGTCATCTGGGCGCCAGGTGGCGGATGCGGTCTTGTCCGGAGACTTTGCGGATATCGAGATTTCCGCCGCCGATCTGGAAATTGATCGTCATGCCCGCATCCAGGGATCATTGATCGCCAATGTGGCCGATTTCGAGCTTGAGGGCGTGGTCTCCGGCCCGCTTGATCTCAGCGCCCGGACGGCGCGGATCAACGGCGCATTGCAGGCGCCGATGATCCTGAATGTGGATCCGGGCCGTGGCCGGTTGTCCTCCCGGGATGGCCTGGTCGAACTCAACGGCGACTCGGTCGGCGGATTCATCTGCGCGCGTCGTGTCGTCATCCGCGGTCAGGTCGATGGCCAGCTTGATGTGATGGCTGACTCGCCCCCCGAACTGCTCAATGGCGCACAGGCGCACGACATCCGTTTCACGGCCCGTAATGGCCAGCGTTGCGAACGCAACTCGTAAAGGAGAGGTTTGATGCTCAAGTCTCTGAAAAAATACATGGGGTCGCTGCTGGTGGCAGGTCTGCTCTGCGGCGCGGCCAGTGGCGCGGCCCAGGCCGGTCAGTATATCGGCGGCGATCTCAATCTGTCGCTGGATGAGAACGATGATGTTCTGGTGCTTGCCGCCGATGTGGTGGGCGAAGGTCGGGTCGGCGGAGATCTGACGGTGTTTGCGGCGGATGTGCGCATGAACCTCACCGTGGAAGGCGAGGTCCAGATCGTTGCGGCTGATATCGAGATTGACGGCGCCATTGACGGCGAGGTCGGGATTGCTGGCGCGGACATCCGCATCGGCGCAGACATCTTCAATGATCTGGATGCGGCGGGCGCCGACCTGACGCTGAGCGGTACGGTCGCCGGCGACGCGGCGCTGGCGGGCGTGACAGTGATCATCACGCCGGACGCCATCGTCTCAGGCCGGACCGAGATCGGTGCGCGCGAGCTCTACATGGAAGGCCGTCTGGAGCAGGGCGCGGAGATTCATGCCCGTGACGTGGTGATCTCCGGAACCATCGAGGCCCGGTCGATATCCGCGCCCGCGACGTGGTGATCGAGAGCGGCGCCGTGCTCACCGGTCCGGTGACGATCCGGTCGCCCAAGCCGCCGTCCGTGGCTGAAGGCGCGCAAGTCGGCGATCTGGATTATCAGCAATACGACTTTGACGAGGATTCCGACTTCGATCATCCCAATGTGAATATCGGCATCGACGATTTCGGGTTCGCGCCGTCGCCCTGGGCTTTTGGCGGCGTGTTCACCGCCAGCGCGTTCCTGCTGGGTCTTCTGGTGTCCCTGGCCAGCCCGAAAGGCGTTGCGGGCATTGCGAGCGCCTTCCGTCGCCAGCCCTGGCTGTCGGGCCTTCTGGGCCTCGTGGTTCTGGCGGTTCTGCCGGTGCTGACGCTGACGCTCTTCGTCTTGTTGCTGGCGACCGTGATCGGCATTCCGCTTGCTTTCCTGCTGATCTTCGCCCTGCCGATCGTGCTGTTCCTGTCCTATGTCTTTGGCGGCATCGTGATCGGGGATCTGGTGATGAACCGTTCCGGCGAACCAGCGCGCTTCGGACTGCGGGCCGGCTCCATGCTCGCGGCTCTGCTGGTGATCGGTCTTCTGTCCGTGATCCCGCTGCTGGGTTGGCTGATCAGCACCATCGTGTTCTGCATCGGTCTGGGCGCCTGGACTATCGCCCTGTTCTCGCGCACGAAACCGGCCCAGAACATGGACGCAGTGTAATGAAATAAGTACAGCGTTACCCTGTTACGATCCCGGTCGACCTTGTAGGTTGGCCGGGATTTTTTTGTTCGTAAGCGGTCATAGAGCCGCAGACATGCTTCAATCGGGGGAGCGCTCATGTCCTTGATCAAAGTCGCCCTGGCGGCTGGCGTCGCACTGGTGATCAGTGCGCCCAGCTTTGCTGATCCTATCCGTCAAACCACCAACAACTGGCGTGACGCCTTCCGCCAGCTGGAGGATGAAGATTGGCCGACGCCCAATCGTGAACGTCGCGCCACGGGCGCGCCGGGTCCGGATTACTGGCAGCAACAGGTCGATTACGACATCGACGTCGCGTTCGACGAAAACTCCAAAGTGCTGACCGGTTCGGCCACGGTGACCTACACCAACAATGCGCCGGACACGCTCGATTACCTCTGGTTCCTGATGGACCAGAATCGCTTCCGTCCGGATTCCATCGCGGTGATGACGGAAACCGTGGGCGGCGCCTCTCGCGCCAATGCGCGGACCGGGGCTGCAGCCTCTGTGGACGGCGTTTCGGCCAGCACGCTGCATCGCGCACGCCGACTTGAGGAAGACGGTCTGGGCTTCAACGTTCAGTCGGTCACGCTCGAAGACGGTACGGCGCTGGATTACACGATCGTCGACACGCTGATGCGGATCGACTGCCGGAAACGCTGGAGACCGGTGATTCGGTCACCTTCACCATCAACTGGGATCATGTGCTGATCGAGACCGCGGTGATTGGCGGCCGCTCCGGCTGGGAATGCTTTGACGAGGACGGCGAGGGCGGCGACTGCATCTATCAGATGGCGCAGTGGTTCCCGCGTGCAGCCGCTTTCACCGATTACGAAGGCTGGCATAACAAGGCCTTCCTGGGGCGTGGCGAATTCACGCTCGAGTTCGGCGACTATGACGTCTCCATCACCGTGCCGCAGGATTTCGTGGTCGCCTCGACGGGTGAACTGCAGAATCCCGAGGAGGTGCTGACCGAAGCCCAGCGCGAGCGCTCGAAGAGGCCGCGACCGCGGAAGAGCCGGTCTTCATCATCACGCCGGACGAGGCGCGCGCCAATGAACGCCGGGGCACCCGCTCCACAGCGACCTGGGAATTCCATGCCGAGAATGTGCGTGATTTTGCCTGGGCGACGTCGCGCAAATTCATCTGGGACGCCGTGGGCGTTGAGCAGGATGGCGCTGGTCAGGCCCCGGATCGCGTCATGGCGATGAGCTTCTACCCCAATGAGGCGGAGCCGCTGTGGTCGACCTATTCGACCCGCGCCATCGAGCACACGATCGACGTCTACAACGAATTCTCCTTCCCCTATCCGTATCCGACGGCACAGTCGATTTCCGGTCCGCAAGGCGGGATGGAATACCCGATGATCACCTTCAACGGCGCGAGCTATGGCCGTCCGGTGATCGGGGACGATGGCGAGCTGACCTATTCTCGCCGCGCCAAGTTCGGCCTGATCGGCGTGATCATCCATGAGATCGGCCACATCTATTTCCCGATGACGGTGAACTCCGACGAGCGCCAATGGACCTGGATGGATGAGGGCCTGAACACCTTCCTGCAATTCCAGGCCGAGCGCCGCTGGTCCGAGGACTATCCGGTGCGCCGCGGTGATCCGGACCTGATCGCCAACTACATGGTCTCCACCAACCAGGTGCCGATCATGACTCAGTCTGATTCCATCCCGCAATTCGGCAACAATGCCTATGGCAAGCCGGCGACCGCCCTTGTGGTGCTGCGCGAGACGGTTCTGGGCCGCGAGCTCTTTGATCGCGCTTTCCGCGAATACGCCCAGCGCTGGCGCTTCAAGCGTCCGACGCCGTATGACTTCTTCCGCACCATGGAGGAAAGCTCGGGCGTGGATCTCGACTGGTTCTGGCGCGGCTGGTTCTATTCCACCGACCATGTGGATATCGCCATCACCTCGGTGACCGAAGGCACGGTGAACACCGAGAACCCGGAAATCGAGAATCCGCTGGATCGTCAGCGGGAGGCGGATGGCGCCAACTCGACCACGCTGCAGAACAATATCGATGAGGGCCTTGCTTTCTATGAAGCCGAGAATCCCGAGGTTCAGGATTTCTACTCGGCCAATGACCCTCATGTGATCACCAACCGTCAGCGCGAAGCCTATGAAGAGCTGCGCAATGGCGATCTGCCCCAGCATGAAGCTGATGCGCTGGATTATGACGGCTATGTCTACTTCGTGAACCTGGAGAACCAGGGCGGCGTCGTGATGCCGGTGATCCTCGAATTCACCTTCGCGGACGGCAGCACGGACGAAGTCCGGATCCCGGCGGAAATCTGGCGCTTCAATCCGGATTCCGCGATCTGGCGCTATATCAGCGACAAACAGGTCGTGTCCGTGGAGCTCGATCCGCATCTGGAAACGGCCGATGCGGATCGCACGGACAATTACTATCCGGCGCAAATACAGCCGAGCCGTCTTGAGGTCTATCGCGACACCTCGCGGTCTTCCTCGCTGATGGATGACATGGATCTGCGTGTCGAGCGCGACAGCATCCGGACACGGGACCAGTAATGGGTCGCGGCGTCCTCCGCCTTCTGGTTCTGGCCGTTGCGCTCTGCGCAGCGGCCGGTTCCGCTTACGCCCACAGGCTTCACGCCGGACTGACGGACATATCGGTCAATGACGTCACGGGCGAGCTGGAAGTCGTGCATCGGCTTTTCATGCACGACCTCTATCCGGCGATCGATTTCAACGCCATCGACGACACCGAATTGTATGAAACCCGTCAGGGCCTGCTGCGCCTGGGCGCGTATGCGGCGGCGCGGTTCTCCATGCGGGTTGAAGGCGAGGGGCCCTTGCCGCTGCGCTTTGTCGGCGCCGAGCCCGATGGCGAGTTCACCTTTTTCTATTTTGTGGCTGAAGCGCCTGAACCGGGCAGTTCGGTGATCATCGACAATCGCTTGCTGGTCGATTACCTGCCCAGCCAGTCCAATCTGACGAATGTTCGTCTGGGCGAGGATGTCCAGTCCCTGACCCAGGGACCGGACAACCGTGCGCCGGGCCGGGCGCGCTTCTAGCGTTCCGCGCCGAAGCGGGCGTTGATCCAGTCCGCGATGATCGCCATGGCCTCAGGTCCATGGTCTCCTCGATCTGGGCGTATTCCGCGATCAGGCCCGTGCCGGCCTTCTGGAAGAGGTGATTGCGTCCTTCCAGAACGACGACCCGGGCATCGTCGTGATCGCCCAGAGCCGCCTCAAGGCCGGACACATTGGGCTCGGCGACGATCTGAAGATCGAGCGTGCCTTGCAGGGCCAGAACCGGTTGATCCATCTGTGACAGCCAGTGCGCCGGATCGTGCTCCAGAAGGGCGCGATACCAGTCCCGGGTTTGCTGCTGAATGAACATTGCCTTCTGATCGGCGGTGATTTCGAGGGTCGCCAGCCGGTCATCCGTCAGCAGGCCTTCGAGCGCCGTCCGGGCCTGCTCTGCCGAAGCGGCGTTCCTGACGGCGTCGGTCACGCTCTGCAGGACCTGCGTCCGGGCCGCGATCACGGACGGATCCACATCCATGGCGACATTGTTGGCGACCATCTGATCGACCACGAACTGATGGCCCGGCGTGCTCGGACCCGCCAGAAGCACGATAAAGGCGGTTGCCGGATCCTCGACCGCGACAACAGGTGCGATCAGACCGCCCTCGCTATGGCCGATCAGGCCCACAGAACGGATATCGGCCCGCTCACGCATGAAGGCGGCGACAGCTTCAGCGTCCGAGGCGAAGTCATAGGAGGTGGCGCTGGCGAAATCCCCTGAGGACTGCTCAAAGCCGCGATCGTCATAGCGCAGCACGGCTATGCCTCACGGGTCAGGTAGTCGGCAAGCACAGCAAAGGGCTGATGCGTCCAGACGGTTTCATTGCGGTCTTGCGGGCCAGACCCCGATATCAGCACCACGCCGGGAAACGGACCTTCGCCCTGGGGCACGGTCAGCGTGCCGGCCAGCGTCACCCCCTCCGCATCGGGGTTGTCGATGCGCACATCGAGTTCTGTATAGGGAAAGGGGGGCTGCGGGGTTTGCGGGCGGTTCGGCCCTGTTATCTCGCTGGCGATGCGTACAAAGGATACATCAACATCCTCAAAGCCCGGGCGACGCCATTGCCCGTTGAGCGTGTCGGCATCCCGTTCAAAGGTGTAGGTGACATTCGCGGCCGGGATCGTGAACTCGATGGACGATCCTGTCCGGGCGAGACCGGTGACGGGGATGCCATAGACGCCCTGGGTGATGGAGTTCAGTGCGAGTTGCGTTCCGGCCTCCCCGGTTTGAACCTCGAGCGTGAACTCGAGCCGGGTGTCGTCGCGATCAAGATGGCCTTCCCACATTCCATCCAGCTCAGGCATGAAAACGGCCTGTGATTGAGCAGGGCGGGCAAAGCGGGTCGGGATCTGCATTCCCTGGCTGAAGACGCCGTCATAGCTTTGAGTCTGCGCATTCCATTCTCCATCAAACCGCGCGCCGATCTGCTGGATGGAGAAGCTGAAGCGGTCCTCATCAAGGGTGACCGTGCTGACCGGGATATCCTGACCGGGGGCCTGGTCCAGGCTTTCCAGAACCGCGGTTTGCTCGCCGTTCTCGTTCAGGGAGACCGTTACCTGCAGGCGCAAATCGCCGCCGGGAGTCTCCAGGGTCGCGCGCCAGGGTCCCAACCGATCGTCAGGCGTCTGGGCGGAGGCGAGGCAGGAGAGAGAAGGATCAGAAATCCTCCGGCCAGGATCGTGAAGGGAGTTGAAGGTCTTGGGGGCATGTCGGGATTGTCCTCTATGTCGGATTCTGGACACGGCTTTCCCGTTCGGCGACTCGCGCCGTTCAGAATCCGGTTTGTCCTTAGGGAAGAAAAATGCGGAGCTTGCGCCCCCGGATCAGGCGCGGGGCCGGGCGAGAAGCACCATGCGCAGCATCATGAGAGCGACGCCGAGAAACAGGGCGCCCAGCGAGAGCGGCTTGGCGAGGTCGAGTGGCGCGAACACCCAGACAAGCCCGTACAGAAGGCCCGAGACCACCATGAAGACGCCGGTGGTGCGCATCTGCGCCTGACGCTGGGTGCTCGCGCTCGGATCATCGGAGAGCGGGACGGGAGTCTTGGGCATGATATTGCCCACGACGATCAAGAGCATGGCGAACACGATCCCGGTCGAGCGTTGCTCGAACTGATCGGTGACCCACGCAAGGCCCGAGGTGTAGATGACGGTCATGCCGAGAGCGACGGCGATCATCAGGGCCGCAAGGCCGATGGAACGACGGATCAGGGCGCGTTCCTCAAGCCCCTTTTCGCTCAGCGGATATGCAAACCGGAGCTTCTCGATCAGGATCCAGCAGCCTGGCAGGAAGATCGCCGCCAGCCCGAACATCCAGGCGAGGCCGGGTTCACGGACAATCATGATCAGGGCGAGCGCCAGAACGGCGATCACGATCATGAGGGGAAACATCAAGGTGTTCTTAGCGGGAGCATCGCTCATTTAGGCTCCTCCTTGTCAGTCGCGGTCGGGCCTGCGCCCAGTCCGAAGGCTTTCGCGAAACCCAGAAGCGCGTCCTCAAGCACGCTGAGCTTGATGCGATAGGTGATGGTCTTTCCCGATTTTGTGGCTTCGACCAGATCGGCCTCCTTGAGCACAGCAAAGTGCGCCGACATGGTCGGCTTGGAGACGTCGAACTCGGCCGCGAGGTCGCCCGCGGTCATGGGCCGCTCTCGCAAGAGCTCCAGGACGCGCCGACGAGTCGGGTCTGAAAGGGCTTTGAATATCGTGCTCATGAATAGACGATTAGCTAATCGTCGAAATGATGGCAAGCGAATAATTAGCAATCTGTCTAACTATAACCCCGGATGTGCTGTCACGACGCTTGATGCAGGGGGCGGGGGGGCTTATTTGGGGCCTATGGTCAATCTGATTACATCCCGCTCCGCCGCGCTCGACGCTCGCGCCGCGCGCCATCCGGAAAAGCAAAAGCGCCCGGATACGCCCGTTCTGCGAAAGCCGGACTGGATTCGCGTCAAGGCGCCCGCCGGCGGCGTGTTCTCCGAGACCCGCAATGTGGTCAAGGAGAACAACCTCGTCACGGTGTGCGAAGAGGCGGGATGCCCCAATATCGGTGAGTGCTGGTCGCAAAAGCACGCGACCTTCATGATCATGGGCGAGACCTGCACCCGCGCCTGCAGCTTCTGCAATGTGAAGACGGGTCTGCCCGACGCGCTGGATGCTGATGAACCGCGCCGGGTGGCGGAAGCCACCGCCACGATGGGTCTCAAGCACGTCGTGATCACCTCGGTCGACCGTGACGACCTGTCAGATGGCGGCGCCGAACATTTCGCCCAGGTGATCCGGGCGATCCGTGAGGCCGCGCCGGGCACGACGATCGAGATCCTGACGCCGGACTTCCTGCGCAAGCCGGGTGCGGCGGAAGTGGTGATTGACGCCAAACCGGACGTGTTCAATCACAATCTGGAAACCGTGCCGCGGCTCTATCTGAGCATCCGTCCGGGAGCGCGTTATTACCATTCGCTGCGCCTTCTGGAACGGGTGAAGGAGCGCGACCCTAGCCAGTTCACCAAGTCGGGCATCATGGTCGGCCTTGGAGAGACCAAGGAAGAAGTGATGCAGGTGATGGACGACATGCGGTCCGCCGGCATCGATTTTCTGACCATTGGCCAGTATCTGCAGCCGACCCGCAAGCACGCGGCTGTCGACCGTTACGTCACGCCGGAAGAGTTCAAGAGCTATGAGACCATCGCCCGCGCCAAGGGGTTCTTGATGGTTTCCGCCAGCCCGCTCACCCGCTCCAGCTATCACGCCGGAGATGATTTCGAGCGCATGCGCGCCGCGCGTGAAGCCGCGCTGGCGTCGGGCAAACCCGTCTAGAGAGTTCCATGAGCGCCGAACACGTCGAACGGATGCGCTTGCGCTACCGGCCCGATGATCTCTTCGAGCTGGTGAGCGATGTCCACCGCTATCCTGATTTCATCAAGCCGATCACCGCCATGCGCATCACGCAGGATGACGTCAGGGACGGTGTCGGAGAGCTCGTCGCCGAGGCTCGGATACGCTTCAAGTTCGTGCGCGAGGGCTTCACCACGCGTGTGACGCTGGACAAGTCCGCGGGCACGATCGACGTGACCTATCTGTCCGGTCCGTTTCATGATCTGGCCAATCACTGGCGCTTTCATGAGCTGGAAGACGGCTCGACGCTGGTGGATTTCTGGATCCGCTACGGCTTCAAGAACCCCGTCCTTCAGATGTTGCTCGATGGCAATCGCAGCCGGGCGATCCGGTATCTGATCAGCGCCTTTGAGGATGAAGCCGCCAACCGCTATCAGCAGGTGGGCGCACAGGAGTTTGATCTGGGGCCGGCATTGGCCGCCCTGCCGGAGCCGTCAGGGGCGTCAGCCTAGGGCGTCGATCAACAGCCTGAGCGCCTGCTCTACGGTGAGGGCGCGCACCCGGTCCCGCCCCACATCTCCGAATTTGCGACTGAGGGTCCGCGTCGGTATTCCCGCCTGGGCAAGGCCGAACCAGACAAGGCCAACAGGTTTGTCTGCGCTCCCGCCGCCAGGGCCTGCAATGCCCGTCACCGAGACCGTGAGGCTGGCCTGACTGTGCGCGAGCGCGCCTTCCGCCATTTGCTGAGCCGTTTGCGAGGACACAGCGCCATGGGCCTGCAATGTCTCTGGCGAGACCTCGAGCATCTCCATTTTGGCGCTGTTTGAATAGGTGACGAAGCCGCGATCGACGACGGCTGAAGACCCTGCAATGTCGGTCAGTGCGCCGGCGATCAGTCCGCCCGTGCATGATTCCGCCGTGGCGATCTTCACGCCGCGGGTTCGCGCCAGCTCGATCACTTGCTTTGCATAACTGTTGGCCGGGCTCATGACGCGAGCCCCGTCACCACGCTTCCGCCGCGAGACCTTCGCCGCGGCCCGTAAAACCCAGCTTCTCGGTGGTGGTCGCCTTGATGTTTACCCGTTTGGGATCAAGACCCATGATCTCGGCGACGCGAGCCTTCATTGCTGCCTTGTGAGGCCCGATCTTGGGGCGTTCGCAAATCAGCGTCACATCCACATGCACGGGTCGTACGCCTGCCTGGGCGGCGATTTTCACGGCGTGGGCGAGGAACATGGCCGAATCCGCGCCCTTCCATTGGTCGTCTGAAGGCGGAAAGTGATCGCCGATATCGCCCAGACCCGCCGCGCCCAGCAGTGCGTCCGTTACCGCATGCAGCCCCGCATCCGCGTCGGAGTGACCGATCAGGCGATAGGGGCAGTCGATGAAGACGCCGCACAGATGGACCCCGTCTCCCGCCGTCATCCGGTGCACGTCATACCCTGAACCGGTGACCGAGACCGATGGCGCGCCCCCTGGCGCAGCCTGAGCGAGAGACTGTTCGGCGCGTTTGAAATCCTCCGGGTAGGTCACCTTGAAATTCGCTTCCTCGCCCTGTGTCAGAGCGACGTCCAGACCAAAGGCTCGCGCCAGCGAGACCTCGTCAGGATAATCGGATTGGGCGCGGGTGAAAGCCTCACGCAGGCTTTGTGTTCTGAAAGCCTGCGGCGTCTGCATCCGGTAGAGCTGATCCCGCTCACCGCCTGCACGCCGCTATCGTCTGATCGCACGAGCGCGTCTGTGACGGGCAGGGCCGGCGCGCGCCGTGATGGGTGTCGAGCGCTTCGATCAGACGGTCGATGACGGCCTGAGAGAGCATGGGGCGCGCCGCATCATGGATCAGCACGCGGCTCGCGCGGGCGAGGGCCAGGGCGTTGCGCACGGAGCCTGTCCGGGTGTCTCCGCCTTCGACCAGTTCTGCGTTGACGCCGTCCAGACAGGCCTGGACCTGATCAGCCTGGCCTGGCGCATGCGCAATAATGATCTGCGTGCAGGCAGGGTCGGCGGCGAACCGCTTCACGCTCCATCCGAGCATGGGATGTCCAGCCAGTTGTCGGAACTGCTTGGGCGCGCCGCCGCCAGCGCGTTCTCCGCGACCGGCGGCGACAATGCATGCTGTGTAGGCCATGGCGTGGCGCTTATTCCTTGATTTCACCATGGCAGCGATAGGCAATTCAGACCATTCCGTCTAGCTGGCGTTCAGTCCGGGCGAACCGGCGCAAGCCAGCAAGACAGTCCGGTCAGGGGTTCAGCGGGCAGTAATCGCTGAAGACGTCATAGATGATGCCGTTATGAAAGATGCGGACGCTCCAGAAGCCAGCCACTTCGGTGCAGGAGAGGACCACAGCATCTTCAGGGATGGTGTCGGCATGAGCGGCCGGCGTCGCCAGCAGGGCGGATGCGCCGAGCGCGACAGCGCCAAGCATGAAACGAATGGATGGCATGACTTTACTCCTTCAAATGGATACGGAATTCAACCGTGAGAACGCATCGGCCTGGAGTCAATCCCGTTATGGGAGAAATTTGATCCGGTGCTAACCCAGCCGTGTCCCGGATCGGGCGTTAATTCATTCGGTCTCTGGAAGAGGAGCAGCAGACACGGTATTTCAGAGGAATGACGCGCGCTCAGACCCTCCTGTCCGGCTTTGACATCGGACCCATTCATGTGAAGCGTCCAGTCCTGCTGGCGCCCATGTCCGGCGTGACCGACTGGCCCATCCGAAAGCAGGCCCACCGGTTTGGGGCGGGGCTGGTTGTGAGCGAGATGGTGGCCTGTGAAACGCTGGCTCAGGGGCGGGAAGACGTCATCCGGCGTATGCGGGCGGATGGAGATTGCGGTCCTCATGTGATTCAGCTTGCAGGGCGTGAAGCGCACTGGATGGATGTGGGAGCCCGTCTCGCCGAAGAAGCGGGCGCTGACATCATCGACATCAATATGGGCTGCCCGGCGCGGCAAGTGACGCGCGGGTTGAGCGGTTCGGCCTGATGCGCGATCTTGATCATGCTCTGACGCTTGTTGAAGCCACGGTGAAAGCCGTGTCCGTCCCGGTGACTCTGAAGATGAGACTGGGGTGGGACCATGACAGCCTGAATGCTCCGGAACTGGCGCGTCGCGCGGAAGCGGCCGGCGTGCAGATGGTCACGGTCCATGGACGCACGCGGCAGCAATTTTACAAGGACAAGGCCGACTGGTCGGCTGTTGCGCGCGTCAAGGACGCCGTTTCTATACCGCTTGTGGTCAATGGCGATATCCAGACCCGCTGCAGGCGCGCGAGCCTTGCGGCTTTCGGGCGCAGACGGCGTGATGGTGGGGCGCGCGTCTCAGGGGCGGCCCTGGCTGCCCGGAGCGATTGCGGATGTGCTGTGTGACGGCGCAGCCTTCAAGGAGCCTCATTGAGGGTGGGAGCGGACGCCCTCTGTCAGGCTTTGACGGACAGTGTAACGCTCTACGGCGAACATCTGGGCGTGCGCACAATGCGCAAACACTTCGCCAGCTTCGTGGACTGGGCGATCCCTGAACCGGAGGCGGCGCGTGAATGGCGCGGGCGACTGTGCCGTGCTCAGAACCGGCTCGAAGCGGAGGCTGCGCTGATGGCGTTCGCCTCCAGTGCGCAAGAGAGTGCAGCGTGAGCGGGACGACGCCGTCATTCTCGGAGCGGGCGGCCGAAGCCGCGCCGGTGGCGCTTCTTCTTCTTGATGATGCCGGTGAAATCATCTTCGCCAACCTGCGGGCGGAAACCCTGTTCGGGCAATCACGCAAACGTCTCCTAGGAAAGCGGCTGGACGAGGCCGGCCCGGTTGGTCAGGCGGCGTCAGAACTGGCGCGCCGGGCGCTTGAGGAAAGCCGTTCGGTCTATGCGCATGACCTGCCTGTAGGTGTCGAGGACCGCGCCCTGCGCATATCCGTGGATGCGTCTCCGGATGAGAGCGGTGTGTGCGTCTGTTTGCGCCCCTGGCCGGAATCGGGCGGCGGGGCGCGCAGTGAGATTGCGGCGAATGCTGCGGCCGGGTTCGGCATGCTGCTCTCACACGAACTCAAGAATCCTATGGCCGGCGCCCGGGGCGCGGCGCAGCTGATTGCGCAAGGTGAGGATGAGGAGAGCCGGGAGCTGGCCGGGCTGATCATCACCGAGCTTGATCGGGCGCGGCGCATTGCGGAACGCTGGAGTCGGGTTGGCGATATCGGCCCGCCGCGTCTGGGGCGCGTCAATCTTCACGCGCTCGTGCGTGAAGCGGTGCGTTCGGCCCGGGCCTCGGCGGCCCCTGAAGTGGTCTGGCTGGAATATTTTGACCCCTCCCTGCCGGATGCGCGCGCTGACCGGGACCTGGTGTCCCAGGCTGTGCTCAATCTTCTGATCAATGCCGGAGAGGCCGCCAGCCAGGGCGGCGGGCGCGTCAAGGTCTACACACGCTATCGCCAGCCGCGTCCTGGCGGTCCCGCGCCGGACGCCAGACTCGAGATCGCAATCGAGGATGACGGCCCGGGGGTGGACGATGCGTTGCGAGACGCGATTTTCAATCCTTTCGTCACAGGCAAGCCCGCAGGCGAAGGGCTGGGGCTCGCGCTTGTCAGCCGGGTGGCGGATCTTCTCAATGGCGGGGTCGAGTTTGATACGCGTCCAGGACGGACCGTGTTTCACTTCTATCTGCCCATAGAGCGTAAGGACGGCTGATGGCCCACCGGGTCCTGATACTTGAAGATGATGAATCCCTGCGGCTGGTGATCGCAAAAGCCTTGTCGCGGGCCGGATTTGAAGTGCGTGCGACCGCCTCGACTGACGCAGCGCTAGAGCGCTTGGTCCGACGGGAAGTGGATGTGCTGCTGGCGGATGTCCTGCTCGGCCGCGAGAGTTTCCTGGATCGACTGGACGAGGTCACGCGTGTGCGCCCCGATATCCCGGTGATCATCATGAGCGCCCAGACCACGGCGCGCACCGCCATCGAGGCCGGCAAGGCAGGCGTCTTCGAATATCTGCCAAAGCCATTTGATCTTAATGATATGGTGGCGGTTATTAAGCGTTCGCTAGAGGATGTGGGGCCGTCCCTCCCGTCATCCGCCGCTCCCGGTTTCGGCGGTCTTGTCGGACGCTCGCCCGCCATGCAGGAAGCTTTTCGCGCTCTGGGGCGACTGGCGCGCACGGCCTCCCCGGTCCTGTTTACAGGACCCGAGGGAAGCGGTCGGGCGCATTGCGCCCGTGTGCTCGTTTCCGAGACAGGCGTGGTCGGCCCTGTGATTGAAGCCGGTCCGGCCCGCATGCGGCGTGAGGGCGCGGGCTTGCTGGAAACGGCGGCGGGGGCGCGCTCGTCCTTCGCCGCGCCGACGCCTGGGATGATGAAACTCAGGACTGGGTTCAGGAAGCCCTTGAGAATCCAAGGGGGGATTCACCGAGGATCCTTGCCACAGCCACGCCTGAAATCGCCCGGCACATGCGGCCAGCCTTGCTGTCTCATCTGGCGATCGGTCGTGTCCAGCTGCCCCCGCTCAGGGAACGTGGAGAAGACCGGGCGCTTCTGTTTGCGCATTTTCTGGCTGAACAATCGCCGGCGCGCGAAATGGATGAAGAAGTCCGTCAATACATCAATGCGCAAGTCTGGGCGGATGAGGTTCTGGGGATGAAACGCGTTGCGCTTCATCTCAGCATGCAAGGCGCGCGCGGGCCCTTGCGCGTCGCCGAGATCGAAGCCGCGATCCAGGAATTCTCGGGACGTGATCCCGCCGCTGACCTGACGGAGGCGGCGGCGCGATTCTTCGGCGCGAGTCTGGCGCAGGGAGAGACCGAAATCAGCGAGAAGGCGCAATTGGCCGTGGATCGCGGATTGTTCGCCGCGGCCCTCGACGCCACTCAGGGTGTCAGGCAGGACGCAGCCAAGCTGTTGGGCCTAAACAGAAACACGCTGACACGGCGCCTGGCGGCGCTGGAATCCGACGCGCATGAGGCCTAGAAGTCACACCCGTTGAATTTCCGTCACATCTGGGCCAATCTGTTCGCCGAGGGGATGTGAGGAGACGCGCAGCTTGCCGAGGTTTGCGGGCAATCCAGCTTGGAGACAATCGACGCTGTTCCTGCTTGGCTTCGCAATCGCGACGCTGGGCGTGGTTCTGCTCGGCCTCCTCGCCGTTTCAATGAAGGCCGGTTCGGGCCGGGGGATGGGGATTCATCACCCTCATGGCTCTGATCGCGGCGCTTCTCGGCGTGCTGGCGATCGCCGTCTATTTGCGGGTCATGGAGCAGTTGCGCGGCGCCAAGAACGGCGCTTCCGCGACCCCGCGACTGCAGGTGCGCTTCATCACCCTGTTCGCCGTTGCGGCCGTGGTGCCGGCCGTTCTCATGGCGGGATTTCAGGCGCTTGTGCTCAATCGGGGTGTGGAATTCTGGTTTGCCGAGCGGATCAACACCCTAGTCGAGACCACGGCGGATCTGGGCAATGAATGGCCTCAGGTCGCATTGCAAGGCACGGGCTCGCACATGCGGGGCATGCGGCAGGACCTGTCCTATCCCGATGCCGTGCAATCACTGCAGGACCAAAGGATCCGCTACAATGAGTATCTGACCACGCAGGCGCGCGTGCGCAACCTGCCGGTCGTCTATGTCATCGACTCCCAGGCGACGATCCTGGCGCGAAGCGAGGAAGCGCCTGACACCCCGCCGTTCAGCGCGCCTTCCCAGCAGATGCTTGAAATCGCCAATGAAGGCGATATCAGCGTTTCCGCGCCTGTGCTGCGAGAGGATGGTCCGGATTATGTCCGCCTTCTGCTGCGCATGTCCGAGTATGATGACGCCTATCTCTACTCGCTGGTCTATGTGGATTTCTCCCTTCTGGTCGCTGCGCAGGAAGCCACCCATTCCTTCCGGGATGCGGTCGCCAGCGAGCAGCAGATGCGCATCAGCTTCTTCTTCGTCTATGCGCTGGCTGCGCTTCTGGTCTTCCTGGGCGCGGTCTGGCTGGCGCTCAGCGCGGCCGCGCAGGTGGTCTCGCCGGTCAGTCGTCTGGTGGCGGCGGCCGAGCTGGTGCGTCGTGGCGAATTGAGCGCCCGGGTTCAGGTGGCGCGAGACAATGACGAGATCGCGGCTCTGAGCCGCGCCTTCAACCGGATGACGCGTCAGCTGGAAAGCCAGCGGAGCGCCCTGCTGGAGGCGAACGCGGAATCCGAACGCCGTCGCGCCTTCATCGAGGCGGTGCTGACCGGGGTCAGCGCCGGCGTCATCGGTCTCGAGCCGGACGGCCGGATATCGCTGGTGAACCGCTCGGCTCCCAGCTTCTGGGGCGTGAGCCTTCGGTTCTGGTCGGAGAAATGATTGATCAGGTCCTGCCTGTCTTCGCCGAGGTGTTCCTCGCCGTCCACCGTCGCCCGGACGAGATCGCCGAGCGTCAGCTGGATATCACGGAAGAGGGCGTCTCGACGGTCAATCTCAGTGTCCGGGCCGCCCAGGATGACGATGGCGGCGTGGTGATCACCTTTGACGATGTCTCCCGCCTGGTCGCGGCCCAGCGCAGCGCCGCCTGGCGCGATGTCGCGCGCCGCATTGCTCACGAGATCAAGAACCCGCTCACGCCGATCCAGCTCTCGGCGGAGCGCTTGAAGCGTCGTTATCGCAAGCAGATCGACGAAGAGGGCCTTGAGACATTCGACAAGTGCGTCGACACCATCGTGCGTCAGGTCAGCGATATTGGCCGGATGGTGGACGAGTTCTCTGCCTTTGCCCGCATGCCCGCGCCGAAGATGGAAGTTTCCGACCTTGTGGACATCGCCAATTCCTGCGTGTTCGCCCAGCGGGTGGCGTCGCCGGATCTGCAGGTGCTGCTGACCATTCAGGGCGGACCGATCACCATCGAGTGCGATTCCCGACTGGTGGGACAGGCGCTCGCCAATGTGCTCAAGAACGCCGCTGAAAGCGTTTCGGCGCGCATGGAGGAGGACGGCTCGAAGGCGGGCGGCCGGATCGCCGTCTCCGTGGGCGCGGACTCCAGCCAGGCGATCATTGAGATCAACGATAATGGCCTGGGCTGGCCTGTGCATGACCGGGCCCGGCTGACGGAACCCTATATGACCACGCGCGCAAAGGGGACGGGTCTCGGTCTCGCCATTGTGCGGCGGATCATGGAAGACCATGGCGGTCGACTGGAGCTCGACGATCGTCCCGATCTGGAGCGCGGCGCCGTCGTGCGGTTGGTCTTTCCCTTGCTTGAACCCGAGACGGACGCGCCGGACAATCCGGCGCAGGCGGAGGCTTGAACGCAATGTCGCTCGACATCCTGATTGTTGATGATGAAGCCGATATCCGGGAGCTCATCGGCGGACTTCTTGAAGATGAAGGCTATGAGCCGCGTTATGCGGGCGATTCAGACACGGCGCTCGAGGCGGTGCGGCATCGCAAACCCGCTTTGGCGGTTCTGGATGTCTGGCTGCAGGGCAGCCGACTGGATGGAATTGAGCTTCTCACCGAGATCAAGCGCGTGGCGCCGGACCTTCCGGTCGTGGTGATTTCTGGGCACGGCACGATTGAAACTGCGGTTGCTGCGATCCGGAAAGGGGCTTACGACTTTATCGAAAAGCCGTTTAAGTCCGACAAGTTGCTCCTGACTGTTGAGAGAGCGCTTGAAGCCAGCCGCTTGCGTCGCGAGAATGCCGAGTTGCGCGCCAAGTCTGAAATCCACAACGATCTGATCGGAGAATCCGCCGCTGCGGTTCAATTGCGTCAGACCGTGGATCGGGTGGCGCCGACCAATTCCCGTGTCCTCATCTCCGGGCCTTCGGGATCCGGCAAGGAACTGATCGCCCGTCTCATCCATGCCCAGTCCGGCCGGTCAGACGGACCGTTCGTTCCGGTCTCCGCCGCCATGATGTCGCCAGAGCGCGTCGAGGCCGAATTGTTCGGCGCCGAGACCGAGAGCGGCGTGGACCGGGTGGGGCTGCTCGAACAGGCCCATGGCGGGACGCTTTTCCTTGATGAAGTGGGCGACATGCCCGTGGCGACCCAGGCCAAGCTCCTGCGCATGCTGGTCGAGCAACGGTTTCGTCGGATTGGCGGCGCTCAGGATGTGCAGGTGAATGTCCGCGTCCTGTCCTCCACAGCCCGGGACCTGCAGGGCATGATCTCCCAGGGATTGTTCCGCGAGGATCTCTATCACCGTCTCGCGGTCGTTCCGCTGGACGTTCCGTCGCTCTCTCAGCGGCGCGAGGATATCCCGCTGCTCGTCAATCACTTCCTCGAGCGCCTGACCGCCATGTCCGGTCTGCCCATGCGTCGGATCGGCGATGACGCCATGGCGGCGCTTCAGGCGCATGACTGGCCGGGCAATGTCCGACAGCTGCGCAATAATGTTGAGCGCCTGCTGATCCTGGCGACCGGATCTCCGGATGAGCCGGTGACCCTGGACTCGCTGCCGTCCGAAGTCGCAGGACGTTCGGCCAGCACCGAGACCGGGCTGGATGCAGAGCGCATGATCGCCTTGCCCTTGCGGGATGCGCGTGAGAATTTCGAACGGGAATATCTCAAGGCCCAGATCAACCGGTTCGGGGGCAATATCTCGCGTACGGCCAATTTTATCGGCATGGAGCGTTCCGCGCTTCACCGGAAACTCAAAACCCTTGGCGTCGGCAGCCTGAACCGCAAGGGCGATGACATCGATACAGAGGACGCCGGCTAGGTCCGGCTGAAATCATCCTATGAAAGCTGTTGTGTGCGGGGCAGGGCGTGTGGGTTACGGCATCGCCCGGGAACTCGCCTCTGAAGGCAACGCGGTGACGGTCGTGGACTGGTCGCGCGAGCTCATCGACAAGGTGACCACCGATCTCGATGTGCGCGGCGTGGTGGGGCATGGCTCCCATCCGGACGTTCTGGATCGAGCAGGGATCCGGGACGCGGACCTTCTTGTGGCCGTGACCTATTCGGATGAGACCAACATGGTCGCGTGTCAGGTCGCCCACTCGCTCTTCAATACGCCCACGCGCATCGCCCGGGTCCGCGCCCAGAGCTATCTCGACAAACGCTGGGGAGATCTCTTCTCTTCAGGCGCGCTCCCCATCGATGTGACGATCTCGCCCGAGCTTGAAGTGAGCCGTTCGATCCTCCAGCGACTGGAGACGCCCGGCGCCTTTGCCACGGCTCCCTTCGCCAATAGTCGGGTGCAGGTGCTCGGTCTGAGGGTGGATGAGCAGTCTCCGGTCGCCGCGAGCACCCGTGCGCAGATGGCCGAGCTGTTCCCTGATCTCGGTTTCGACATTGTGGGCGTGCAGCGCGACCAGACCCTGTTCATCCCCAGGACGATGATCCGCTCATGCCGGGAGATGATATCTATGTCAGCCTGGCGGCGGGTCATGTGAAGCGGGCTCTGGACGTGTTTGGCCGCTCGGCGCCGCGCGCCCGACGTGTCGTGATCATCGGCGCGGGCAATATCGGGCTTTACGTCGCCAAGGCTCTGGAACGCGTTGGCGGCGTGCGTGTGCGTCTGATTGAGAGCGACAAGGCCCAGGCCGAGCATGCGGCGGACGCCCTGCGGCGGACCGTGGTTCTGCACGGGGATGGTCTGGACCGGGACGTGCTGCGTGAAGCCGGGGTCGAGGACGCTGAACTGGCGCTCTGCCTGACCAATGATGACAAGGTCAATCTGCTCAGCGGCGTGATGGCCAAGAAAGAGGGCGCAGCGCGGTCTCTCTGCCTTGTGAACAATCAGGCTTTCCACCCGGTTCAGGAAGCGCTGGATGTGGATGTGATGATCGACCCGCGGGCCGTGACGGTCTCCACAATCCTCCAGCATATCAGGCGGGGTCGCATTACCGGCCTGCAGACCATGGGCGACGGCATGGCTGAAGCGCTCGAGGGCGTGACGCTGTCCACATCCCCGCTTGTCGGGCAGAACCTGAGCACGCTCGAACCGCCAGAAGGCGTCGCGATCTGCGCCATGGTGCGTGGGGAGCATGTCTATTTCCGAGGCGATTCGGTGGTCATCCAGGAAAATGACCGGGTCATTTTCTTTGCGCTGAAGGCCTCGGTGCCCAAGGTCGAACAGCTGTTCCGCGTCAGTCTCGAGTACTTCTAGACCCATGAAGTGGTCGCCCCGGTTCTTTCGGGCCCTGGCCTGGTGCGCTCTGTTCATTAGTGCGGCGGCCGCCCCTTTCATTCTGTTCGCAGGGCTGGAAGGTCGGGCCGACATTGCGCGCGGTTTCACGGTCACGGTGGTGCTGGGGGTTTTCCTGGGCGGGGTCACGCTGGCGGGGACGCGCAAGGTGCATAGCCCGGCCGGAGCGAGTGCGGCCCTGCGTCTCGCCCTGTTTGGCTGGTTGCTGTCGCCGCTGCTGGCGGCGCCGCCCCTTGTCGCGGCGACGGGTTCCTTGCCTCGCGGCGTGTTCGAGGCCTTCTCGGCGCTGACGACCACTGGCGCAATCACGCTGAGCCCGGAAGCGGCTGGCGTGTCCATTACCTTGTGGCGCTGCGTGCTGGCCTGGCTGGGCGGTCTTGGAAGTCTGGTTCTGGCGGCGACCGTCTTTGCGGCGCTGGACCGACGCGGCGTGGGCTTGCGACGAACCTATCTGCTGACCGTGGAGCACGCCGATCTCTTCACCAATTTCGGACGGGCGCTGCGTCGGTTCGGCGCGATCTATATGGGCCTGACGCTGACAGGGTTCATGCTGCTGCTGCTGCTGGGCACGCCGCCCTATGACAGCCTGTGCCTGGCCTTGTCGGGGCTGGCGACTGCGGGCCTGACGCCGCGGTCCGAAGCGCTTGGTTTGTGGATGTCGCCCCTGGCCCAGTGCGTCTTGGCTTTGATCTGCCTGTCTGGCGCCTGGAACATGGCGGTGCAGTATGATCTCGCATCCCGCAGGCGCATCAGCCGGGGGAGCGGGGAGTTGCGCGCCATCCTGGTGCTCGGGCTCGGCGCGGCGCTCTATCTGGCGGTGAGCGGTCACCCGGGGCAGGCGCTTTCCGGGGCGCTCGACATGGTGTTCGCCGTGACCACAGCCGGGTTCCAGACCCAGGCCGCACCGGTTCTGCCCCTGACCCTGCTTGTGCTGATCGCCATGGCGGGCGGATCAACGATTTCCACCTCCGGCGGCATCAAGATGCCGCGCATCCTGCTCCTGCTGCGCCGGGCGGGAGGCGAGCTCTCCTCCCTCAGCCATCCGTCCGCTGCGGTCCGGACCCGGTTCATTGGTCGGCCTGTCAGTGATTCGGCGCTCGCTGGCGTCTGGGTGTATGCGCTGGCCTATCCGGCCGCGCTCGGACTCGGGGCCGTGGCGCTTGGCGCCGCTGGAGTGACCTTTGAACAGGCTTGGATGGTGTCAACGGCTTCACTTGTGAATGCGGGACCGCTGGCAGGCGTTGATTACGCAGCGCTTCCGCCAGCAGCGCTGGCGGTATCCGGGTTCATCATGGTGCTGGGACGGCTGGAAGTGCTGGCTGCGGCCGCCGCGTTTTATGTCATCTTCGCGCGTGACTGACTGAGCGCTGACAGGCAATCCTGTTGCAGCCGGGCCAAGGTATGTTTACCTAACTAAGGGGGCGCACGGATTGCGCCGGAATTCAAGTGCGATAAGGCCGATGTCTAACGATAAGAAACAAAACCTGCAGGACGTTTTTCTCAACACGGTTCGCAAGGGCAAGACTCCTCTCACCATCTTTCTGGTCAATGGCGTAAAACTTCAGGGCGTTGTCACCTGGTTTGACAATTTTTGCGTTCTGCTTCGCCGCGAAGGCCAGATCCAGCTTGTCTACAAGCACGCCATTTCCACCATCATGCCAAGCCAGCCCGTCCAGCTGTTTGACAAGGACGAGGCCGAAGGAGACGCCGAGGATTGATCGACCGCAAGCCCGCGCCGCAAACCGCACTCGTTCTCTCTCCGCAATATCCGGGGACGGACGCCAATCGCGCTCAGGCGCGGTTGGAAGAGGCCATTGGCCTGGCGCAAGCTCTGGATCTGGTCACGGCGGAAGCCCGCATAGAGCCGCTGCGTCGTGTTGAGGCGAGCGGCTTCTTCGGCACCGGCAAGATCGCGCAGATCGCTGAACGCGTGAAAGACGCCGAGATCACGGTCGTCATCATTGACGCTGCGTTGAGCCCCATCCAGCAACGCAATCTGGAAAAGAAGCTCAATGCCAAGGTGATTGATCGGACCGGTCTGATCCTCGAGATCTTCGGCCTGCGCGCGCAAACGCGCGAGGGCCGATTGCAGGTCGAGCTGGCGCGCCTGGCGTATGAGCGCTCGCGCCTTGTGCGCACCTGGACCCACCTTGAGCGCCAGCGCGGCGGTCGCGGCTTCCTGGCCGGTCCGGGGGAAACCCAGATCGAAACGGACCGTCGTATTCTCGCGGACAAGATGGCCAAGCTCCGCCGCGAGCTGGACGAGGTCAAGCGCACCCGCTCCCTGCACCGCAAGAAGCGCCAGACCGCGCCCTGGCCCACAGTCGCCCTTGTCGGTTACACGAATGCGGGCAAGTCGACCCTCTTCAACCTGCTCTCGGACGCACAGGTTCTCGCCAAGGACATGCCGTTCGCCACGCTGGATCCCACGGTGCGCGGCGTCAAACTGCCCTCAGGCCGCCGCGTCCTGATGAGTGATACGGTGGGCTTCATCACGGACTTGCCGACCGAGCTGATTGCAGCGTTCCGCGCGACACTCGAAGAGGTGATCGAGGCGGATGTACTCATCCATGTGCGCGACATGGCCGATCCCGACCATGAAGGCCGCAAGGCGGATGTGGAATCGGTCCTGGCCGCCCTAGGCGCCGGAGCAGAAGCAGACCAGCACGTCATTGAAGCTTGGAACAAGGCCGATCAGCTGTCGGCTGAGGATCATGAAGAGCTGGTCTGGCGCGCCAAGCTGCCCAAGCGGGAGAACGGGCCTGTCAGCATCGTGACCTCCGCCGTGACGGGGGCGGGCGTTGACGCGCTTCTGGAACAGGTCGAACTGGCCCTGTCCGTTGATGATGTCGCCCTGCGCCTGGAGTTCGGCCCGTCTGATGCGGAAGCGCTGGCCTTTGTGCATCGCCATGGCGCGATCCTGTCAGAGAACACAGATCGCGATACGGGCGTGGTGAGCGTGCATGTGCGCCTGAGTGAAGCGGACGCCGGCCGATTCAACCAGCGTTATGGCGTTTTCGAAGAGGCTGACAGCCTGGCTGACTAGGACCGCTCCTCGGTTTTGACCGCGAGCCACAGGCTTCCATGGTTTCAAGGTCGGCCTCCTGAACACTCGCGCCTTCGCGGGTCAGGCGCGCTTCCACGCCGCGGAAACGACGTTCGAATTTCGCGTTGGCGTCCCGCAGTGCGGTTTCCGGATCCAGCTGGAGTTTGCGCGCGAGATTGGAAACCGCGAACAGGAGATCTCCGATCTCTTCGTGAATATGCGCCGGGTCGTCCTCGGCGATGGCCTCCCGGACTTCAGTCAATTCTTCCTCGATCTTGTCCAGGACCTGATCGATGTCCGGCCAGTCAAACCCGACCCGGGCCGCACGTTTGGAGAGCTTCTCAGCCCGCAACAAGGCGGGCAGGGCGACAGGCAGATTGGCCAGCACAGACGGGTCTTTATCGGCCTTCGCCGCGCGTTCCTCTGCTTTCTGGGCCTCCCAGGCGCTGATCTGGGATTGGGCGTCTCGCGCATCCGCATCCGAGAAGACATGGGGATGGCGACGCAACATCTTCTCTGAAATCGCGTCGGCGACGTCCTCGAAGCGGAAGAGGCCTTCCTCTTGCGCCATCTGGCTATGGAAAACGACCTGGAAGAGAAGATCGCCGAGCTCGTCCTTGAGTTCAGCCATGTCTTCGCGCTCGATCGCGTCCGCGACTTCGTAGGCCTCCTCGATCGTGTAGGGGGCGATGGTGCGGAATGTCTGTTCGATATCCCAGGGGCAACCGCCGTCGGGATCGCGCAACCTGTCCATGATGGCGAGCAAACGATCCAGCGCGCCAACCGGCTTTGAGTCGATGGCCTCGCGATCACGATAGGGAAAGCAGGCTGCAGTGTCGGGGTTATCGGTCATCATCATCCAGCGCATTCGGGTGAAACAGATTCCCTGCTGAATAAGGGAAGTCGGTGTCCTTGGGGAAGGGGCGCCGGAAACGCGCTTGATGGTTCATTGTTTTTCAGTTGCACAGCCGAACCTGATCGCATTCATTGGTTGTGTTTATGGAGATCACGATTCTCACAACTGTCTCCCTTCGCGCCAAGATTCTCATCCTTGTGGTCACGGTGACGGTTTCCGTCGCCATGGTTGTGGGATTTGCGAATTTTATCCAGGCCAGTTCGATGAGCCGGACCGCGGCGCGCGCGGAGCTGCATGCCGAGACCCGCGTGGTCGCCGCTCACATACAAAGCGCGTTCCAGATTGCGAATGATCAGGCTTCATCATCCGCAATACGCCGCCCATCGAGGGCATCATACGGGCAAAAGCCAACAATGGCGTCGACCCATATGATGGCAGCACGCTCGAGACCTGGCGGGAGAGACTGGCGGACATCTTCAGGTCCCATCTCGAGGTTGAGCGTGAATACACGCAAATCCGCTTTATCGGCATAGAAGATGGCGGGCGAGAGATCGTCCGCGTCAACCGTTTGGCCGAAGGGTATGAAATCGTTGATGCGCAGGAGCTTCAGAGGAAGGGAGAGGAGTTCTATTTCCAGCCTGGATTGATGACGCCGCAGGACGCCATCTACACCTCTCCCATTACGGTCAATCGCGAGTTTGGCGGTCCCAGCGGGGACATGACGCCAACGGTGAGGACCATCGTCTCTGTGCGGACGCCCGAAGGCGACCCTTTCGGGATCATCGTGATCAATTCCGACATACGCGTGATCATGGAAGAGGCGCTGCTAGAGGCCGCGCCGGACTATGAAGTCTACATCTCTGATTCCCAGGACAATTTCATCCATTACCTTCCGGACCAGGGCGTGGTGCGCAATGAGTTCGCCTTTCAGGCGGGCTTCGAGCCGCCTGAACTCCTCAGTCTGGATGCCGAAGCGCTTCAGGACGTCGACGGTTACACCTATGTCCTCCACACCCTGGAAGCCGGTGAGGGTGGCGGGAACGGTCTGGTCTTCCGGATTCTGGTTGGCGAACCGAACGAAGCGCTGATGCAGGGCGCCTACGCCATTCGCCAGCAATCCATGTTGCTAGCGGTCAGCCTGGTGGTGCTGACCGCGATTGGGTCTTTGCTCTTTGTCACCAGCCTGACCCGTCCCCTGGGAGAGTTGACCGAGGCCGTGCTCACCTATGGCCAGTCCCGGGAACCCATAGCGATCAGTTTCAGCAATAATGACGAGATCGGCGAGCTGGGTCGCGCCTTCATGGAGATGACGCAGGCCCTCAAGCAGAATGAGCTGAGCGCCAATACATTCGAGAACATCATCGACGGCTTGATCCTGATGCGGCCGGACGGATCCATTCAGTCCCTGAACCCAGCCGCAAGAGTCATGTTCGGATATGCAGAGGATGAGCTGATCGGCCAGGATATTTCAGTCCTGCTGCCGGATGGCGTCCGGCAGGAGCGTGAGGGAGCTGTCCGGAAGATCTCGTGTTTCATCGAGCAGCATCTGGTGGGTGAAACCTTCGAGGCGGAAGCATGCATGAAGAATGCTGAGCCCCTGCCTGTCGAGCTGACCCTGAGCGATGTCCAGAGGGCTGACGGCAAGCTTTTCGGCTTGATGATCCGGGATATTTCAGCGCGCAAGCAGATGGAGGTGATGAAGGACGAGTTTGTCTCCACCGTGAACCATGAGCTGAGAACGCCCCTGACATCCATGCTGGGCTCCTTGAGCCTGCTTCAGGCACGCCTGCAGGCGAAGTTCAAGGATGACCAGAAGGCGTCCACATTGCTGGATATGGCCCAACGTAGCTGTGATCGTCTGCATCATCTGGTCAATGACATCCTCGATCTTGAGAAGATCGCCGCCGGCAAGCTGGAATACCGGATGGAAGAGGTGCCCTGTGATGACCTCGTGCAGGATGTCGTGGAAAGCCATCGCGTTCTGGCCGAGGAGCATGATGTCCAATTCGTGCTCGACCTGAAGGCCGATGACCCGCCCGTCCGTCTGGATGTGTCACGCTTCACCCAGGCGCTGGTCAATCTCTTGTCCAATGCGGCGAAATATTCCCCGGCCGGAGAGACCGTGACAATTCTCACGCGCAGGCTTGAGGACGGCCATATCCGGATCTCCGTGGCCGACAATGGCCCCGGAATTCCGGAAGAGTTCCAGCCGCGCATCTTTGACCGCTTCTCTCAGGCTGACAGTTCGACCACACGTCGCGTCGGCGGGAATGGCCTTGGCCTGAATATCACCAAGAACCTCGTTGAAGCCTTTGATGGGGAGATCAGTTTCGACACCAAGGTCGGTGAGGGGACAGTCTTCCATATCCTGCTTCCGATCGTTGACGCCGTCGCCGTTGACCCCCTCTCGACGAGACGACTGACTTCATCAGCCTCCAGACCCAGATCGGATGATCATCGGATGACGCTCAAGAGGATCGCGTGTGTCGAGGATGATCCGGATATCCGGATGATCCTGAACATGTCGCTCAGTGAGATCGGCGGCTTCAGCGTGCAGCTTTACGAGGACGGGCCAACAGCGCTCGCCAGGCTTGGGCAAGACGAACCCCAGCTGATCATGCTGGACATGATGATGCCTGGAATGAATGGGCTGGAGGTTCTGGCGGCGCTCAGACAGAAGCCGGAATTCATGAACACGCCCGTGATCTTCATGACGGCCAAGGCGCAATCCCATGAACTTGACGCCTATATCAGCGCGGGCGCCCAGTCGGTCATCGTCAAGCCTTTCGATCCGATGACCCTGCCGGAGAGCTTGCTGAAGATCTGGGAAGATCTGGACGGCTAGTGCGGACGTTGTTGCTGGGCGTTCCGGCTGATGGCGCGCATGACCACAGCCCGATTGAAGGGTTTGATGAGGACATGGTCGACTCCGTTCCGGATCACGGAGTGAATTTTCTCGGCGTTGTTCTCTGACGTCAGAAAGATGATGGGGTCTGGCTGGGAAGGCGGGTCTGACCAGAGCGCACCTGCCTGAGAAGCGACAAGCCGTCTACAGGTTGCATGTACCAGTCAGAAAGCAACATGGTCGGCGTGTAGGTGCGCATCAGCGCCAAGCTTCCTGTCCCGAACTCGCCATACGAACTTCGCCGACGCCGATATCCGTCAGAAGTTCCCGCACGAGATTGCGCACGGATATATCGTCCTCGACAAAGAGGATGCGTTGAACCTTCAGGAGCTTTCGAAGGGCATCGGCCTGGTCATCCCCATAGGATCTTGGCGCTGGATTCTCAAAACTTTGCACCAGCTTGGAATGGTCGGCCGTGACATAGCTGCGCAGTTTCGCGATCTTGCTCAAGCTGACATAGATGCGCTCCATGCGCTTCGGCGTTATGTCCTGTTTCGATTGCAGGAGCTCATCCGCATCCTGTTCCAGCTTGAAGAACTGCGCCCCCAGGATCGGGAATCCCATGCAGTACGCAGCGCCTTTCAGACGGTGACTTTCCGCATGTAGAGATTTGAGGTTCTGCTTGAGCTCGAATTGGGATGCCTTGTCATCACCCATGATCCGGGTCAAGGCGGCAAGTTGTTCTGGAAACCTGTTGCAGAACTGTTCGACGACACGTCTCGGGTTTGCGCTGGGCATACAGGACTCCGTTAAGGCTGGGCCCACTCTATGCGAGGGTTATATTGCAATCGTTACCCACCGTGTCCGATCAGTTCGCGAGCGCGCGCCCCAGAACGCCATGAAGGCGATGCGCGTCAAAGGGTTTGAGGAGATAGCCATCCGGCCGGTACAGGCCGGCGCGTTCGATCGCCTGCTTTGAGGAGGGTACGGTCATGAAAATGAACGGCGTTTCCCGTGAGGGCTGCAAGCCGCCCGAGCGAACTTTCCTGAGCAGGTCGAGACCATTGTCGCCCTCAAGCTGCCAGTCGCAGATTATGGCGTCGACGGAATGCGCGCTGAGGTATTCGACCGCGTTTTTGGCGCATGTCTCGTAAATGACTGAAGAATAACCTTCCTCCTTGAGGTACATCTCAGCGAGGCCATGAAGATTGGTGTCGTCATCCACAAAGAGAATGCGTTTGTTGTCCCTGGGGTCCACAAGGGGCGACACTGACAGGTCTTCGGTACGAGGCTCATAGCCCAGATCCCTGAGCACGCCCGCCTGATCGAGCATGTCGGCGATCATGTCCGGCAGGCGCGTCTGTTTCAATGCGGGGCGAGCATCAAGGTCCGAAGAAAGCTGGGTGAGGGCGACCTCCTCGATGAGCTCGAAATTGCGAGCCATGGCTGGAAAACCAAAGGATCCGTACGACCCCAGGAGTCGATGCGACAGCCTCGCGACGTCATCCAGCAATTCTGGATCAACGCCAGATCCTCCATCGGTCTGCAGGCGGGCGTGCAAGGCCTGGATGTCGTCATGGGCCCGGCTCAGGAAGGTGCGGCGCAGGTCCGATAGATCTGTCGAGGTCGGCATGAATCGCCTCCATCACTCAGTGAACTTATTCAGGAGTGTGAGGGGCGGGTTGAGAATATCAAGATAACAAACGTGTTTAATTTGAAGTTTGTCACCAATGCGGGCCAGTGAGACCTTCAGAGAAAGTGCGCATAAGATATATTATGAGAAAGGAATGGGATTATATGCGGCTCAGATCAATCAAGGCGCCATCTGACGGCGCGAGGGTTATCTGGAGGCCGTCATAAGCCGGCCTGACGCCCTCTGGCAGGCGTTCCAGGAGGTCCTTGTAATCAAGATCGATATGAAGATTGGTCAGGACGCCAAGCCGGGGCTTGATCTGCGACAGCCAGTCGAGCGCCAGATTGACATGCGCGTGACTGGGATGCGGCTTGTCACGCAGTGCGTCCACGATCCAGAGGCTTGTCCCTGACAGCGCCTGCATGGCTTTCTGGTCGAGGCCGTTCACGTCCGGCGTGTAAGCCAGCGGGCCGATGCGAACGCCGCTGCACGGTTCCCGTCCATGAACCACATCAAAGAGCGAAAGTTCGATCTGACCGCCCGGACCGTCAATGCTGGCGGTCTGGCCCGCTTCAAGGCCATGATCCCGCATGAGCGGCGGATAGCCTGAGCCCTCTGGCGTCTCAAAGATGTAGCCGAAGCGCGCGCGCAACAGCGACTGCGTTTGCGAATTCATCATTGCGTCGAGCCGGGCGCCGCGTCGATAGACAAACGCCCGGACGTCATCAATGCCGTGCGCCTGATCCGCATGGGCGTGCGTAAAGGCGACGCCATCAATGCTGGTGACGCCTGCCGAGAGCATCTGCTCACGTAAATCCGGAGATGTATCAATCAGCAAGCGCGTGGCTTCGCCTGCCTTGAGGGCCTCCAGGCTGTGTGCGCGTTCCACTAGCAAGCTACAGCGGGACCGTCGATTTTTCGGGTTCCTAGGGTCGCACGCCCCCCAGTCTCCATCAATGCGCGGCACGCCGCCTGATGATCCACAGCCCAGGATGCGGGCTCTGATCACCGGGCCCGACGTCATGCGATGCGGATCCGGTCAAACAGACGCAGAGCCGCCTGCGTGGTGCGTTCGGCGCCTTCCTCGGATGACCAGCCCTTCACCTCGCACAGCTTGTCAAGAACATGTGGCAAGTATGCAGGTTCATTGCGCCTTCCCCGATGCGGAACCGGCGCCAGATACGGGCAGTCCGTCTCCACAATCACCCGGTCCTCAGGCACGATGTCACGGAAGACGGACCGGACATCCTCGGCCTTCTTGAAAGTGATGATGCCCGATGCGGAGAAATAGGCGCCGAGCGCGGCCGCGCGTCGCGCCAGCTCGGAGCCCCCGGTATAGCAGTGCAGAAGCGGCCGGAACGCCCCCTTCCCCATTTCGTCCTCAAGAAGCTCCGCCATCTGCTGATCGGCGTCCCGGCAATGCAGGATGATCGGCAGATCAGCGCGACGCGCCGCCTCGATATGCGCGCGCAGTGAGGGATACTGATCTTCGGCCGGACTGTAATTGTAATGGAAATCAAGTCCGGTCTCGCCAATGGCGACGACCTTGGGATGCCGGGCGATGTCCAGCAGTTCATCGGCTGTGATGTCAGGCCGGTCCTTGGCGTGATGCGGGTGGGCCCCAATGGTGCAATAGACGTCGTCATGCTTTTCCGCGATGGCGGCGACCTGCTCGAATTCATGCAGGCGACAGCAGATTGCGATCATCGGAGAGACGCCCGCATCCCGAGCGGCGTCCAGAACGGAGTCCAGATCGTTGGCGTAATCCTCGCATGAACATTGATATGGGTGTCGATCAGCATCAGGTCTCAGTCCGCTTGGGCCGCATCCTGCATCAGCCCGAATGCGGCGTAGAGTGTCTGTTTCGGGTCGAGGTAGAGGGTTTCGCTCTCTCTCGCCAGACGGGTCAGGCGGTCGGCCGCCTCCACCCAGGCGCCCGCCCTGTCCGCACCGCCGGTTTCAAGCGCCAGGGCGCGGGCGCGGTTCTGAGCGTCCGCCACCAGAAAATCGAGCGTGATCGGTTTGATTTGCTCCCCGCCCTTGCGCGTAGCCGAGGCGGCGTTTGTGCGATGGCCGCGCGATCGAGGCGCGGCAGACCGGACAAGGCCGTATCGATGGTGGCCATCAAGGCGGGCGCATCAGTTTCCGCCAAAGCGAGCGCACGGCCCGGCGCGCCCTGCGCCAGCATTGCGGCGCGCTGCGCTTGCTCTGCACTCATCTGGTGGCGGTCCATGAGCCATTGCGTCGTGGCTTCAATGCTGGGCGCGCGAAGGATCAGACGACGGCAGCGCGATCGGATCGTCGGGAGCAGGCGTCCGGGCGTATTCACGATAAGAATGAGCAAGCCTCGCTGAGGCGGTTCTTCAAGAGTTTTCAGCAAAGCATTGGCGGAATTGACGTTCAGTTCGTCTGCGCTGTCGACGATGCAGACCCGCCACCCCTTGCCGCTGGCGCTCTTGGAGAAGAATTCCGGCGCGCGACGCGCCTCCTCGACCGGGATCTCGCCCTTCAGCTTGCCGGTCTTGTCGTTATAGGGGCGACTGATCAGAAGGAAGTCAGGATGCGACAGCGCTTCAAGCCGGCGGCAGACGGGATCGTCCGGATCGCTCGCCAGTCCCGCCTCGTCAGTCGCCCGGGCGCCCAGCAGTCGTCGGGCCAGACGGTAGGCGAAACTCGCCTTTCCCACGCCCTTGGGCCCCGACACCATCCAGGCATGATGCATGCGCCCGCTGCTGATCGCGGCTTCGGCCTCGTTGAGCGCCGCATCCTGTCCGAACAGGTCGTAGACGCGACGAGGGTGGGGCAGCCCCCTTCCCGGTCCGCTTCTGGGCGATCCTCGTCACTCACTTCAGCGCTCCGAGGCGTTGGGTCAGGATATCGAAGGCCGATGCCGCAACCTGATCCGCCGGCATGGCGCCATCAAGCACCACGCAGCGCTCTGGCGCCGCGCGTGCGATATCCAGAAAGGCGACGCGAAGAGCATGGTGAAAGGCGGCCGGCTTGCGCTCGAAGCGCGTGGCGCCTTCGCCGCGAAGACGTGTGCGCTCAAGGCCGGTCTCAGGATCAAGATCCACGACAAAGGTGAGGTCCGGGCCAAAACCATGCATGCAGGCGCGGTCGATCTCATCGATCTGCGCCGTCGACATGCGCCCGCAGCGCCCTGATAGGCGCGCGTTGAGTCCGAGAAGCGGTCACAGATCACCCAGATGCCTGATCGAGGGAGGGCCGGATCAGGCGCTCCACATGGTCAACGCGCGCGGCATACAGCAACAGGGTTTCAGACAGGGCGGACCAGCGTTCGGTATCACCCTCCACCAGCAAATTGCGCAGGGCTTCGGCATTGGGCGTGCCGCCGGGTTCTCGCGTGATCAGGGTTCTGACGCCCTGCGATTCCAGGGACTCAGACAAGGCCTTGGCCAGCGTGGTTTTCCCCGCGCCCTCCCCGCCTTCCAGCGTGATGAAACGACCTTGGGTCATGGATCAACCGCCACGGATCAGACGCGCCAAGGCCGCGCCAGCCCGGCCCATCGCGCCCTTGCGGGCGACAGACTGGGCGGCTTCAACCGGCACGCTCATCTCGCGACCATCGGGCAAGGTCACGTCCAGCTGACCGACAATGTCCCCCTCCTGAACCGGCGCATGCAGGGGCGCCTGATAGACCAGTTCGGCGGTGACGCCGTCGCGATCGCGACGATGCAGGCCAAAGGACAGGTTTTCAGCGGCGCGCAGCTCCACACGCGGGGCCACGCCCAGATAGACCTCGGCGTCACCCAGAACCTCGCCGGCCTCGACAAGGTCCACGGTCGAGAATTCTGAGAACGCAGCCCGCATCAGGCGCTCGGATTCATCCGCCCGCGCGCGATTGGAGTCCATGCCGTTGAAAACAACGATCCGACGCTCGCCGTCGCGTTCCGCCGAGGCGACAAGGCCATAGCCGGATTCCTCGGTATGGCCGGTCTTCAGCCCATCCGCGCCGTCAAACACGCCCAGCAACGGGTTGCGGTTATACTGACGGATGCCGTTATAGGTGAACTCGGTTTCCGAATAGATGTCATAGTATTGCGGATAGGTCTCGATGATGTGGCGGGCCAGGCGCGCAAGATCCAGCGCGGAAATCCGGTGATCAGGATCGGGCCAGCCCGTCGCGTTGGCGAAGCTGGCGCTCTCAAGACCCAGCTCATGGGCGCGCTCGGTCATCATCTGGGCGAAGTTCTCTTCCGTGCCGCCAAGCGCTTCCGCCACCACGATGCAGGCGTCATTGCCTGATTGCACGATGATGCCCCGGATCAGATCGCCGACTTCGGCGCGGGAGTTCACATCGAGGAACATGGTGGAGGACCCCGAGGCCGCCCCGCCTCGCCGCCACGCGTTCTCACTGACCGGCAAGGAGGTGTCGAGCGTGAACCGCCCATCCTCGAGAGCCTCGAAGACCATGAGCGCGGTCATCAGCTTCGACATGCTGGCCGGCGGCATCGGCTCCTCGCCATTCTTGGAGAACAGCACGTCCCCGCTCTCGTAATCCAGGATCACGGCGTGGGAGGCGCGCGTGTCAAACGAGCTCTGCGCCATCGCGGACGGCGACAGGCTGACAGTGATCAGGGCGAGCAGGCAGAGCAGTCGACGCATGATGAGGGTCCCGGGATTGGCGGTTGAAGCGGAATCGGCGGCGGTTGCGGACACCCTAGCCTTCATCGGAACTTGGCTGAAGCGTGGCGTCCAGATTTTGGGTGAAAGACGGCGTGTGATCTCCGGGCGGACCGGTTTCGGGATCAAAAAAGACGGGCGGCGCGGCGCGGTCACGCCGATCGGCCGGACCCAGCCCCTCCACCCTCACCTCGACAAGCCCGTCATCGGTGAAGCCGAGGGCTTGCGCGGCGGCGTGGCTGAGATCGATCAGGCGGCCGTCGATATACGGGCCGCGATCATTCACCCGAACGATGATGCTGGCGCCCGTATCCAGACGCGTCACCCGCGCCCGGCTGGGCAGTCGCATGGTGCGATGCGCCGCAGTCAGCTGTGTAGAATCAAAAATTTCGCCGTTCGCTGTCTGGCGTCCCTCAAAACCGGCCCATACCAGCTGGCGAGCCCCGTCTCCACGCTGCGCGGCGTATCCTCATCCGGCGTGAACACGGGCGGAGGCGGCGCGGGGTGAACGGCTGGCGCCTGACGCCCCAGACGCGGCTGTTGGGGCGGCTGCCCCATACAGCCGGCCAGGATGAGGATGGTCAGAATGGCGAGGCCTGAATGCAGCAGGCGCAGTTTCGTGAAGGACATGCACGGACCCTGGTTCGCTGGGAGCCAGTGTAATTCAAGCCAAGTGTGGCGAAAGTGCGTGTCGCAGGCGGCATGGATGCAGCAAGGGCCGCGGTTTGGAACCGCGGCCCTTGCCCATCAGGTCAGATGGAAGCGGACGCTAGGACCGATCAAGGTCAAAGCGGTCGAGCTGCATCACTTTCACCCATGCGTCGACGAAGTCCTCGACAAAGCGGTCTTCCGCGCCGTCAAAGGCGTAGACCTCGACCACCGCGCGCAGTTCTGCGTTGGAGCCATACACAAGATCCGCTTCGGTCGCGGTCCATTTGAGCGCGCCTGACTGACGATCCCGGCCCTCGAACACATACTCGGCGTCGGTCGGCCGCCAGACCGTGTTCATGTCCAGCAGATTGACGAAGAAGTCATTGCTCAGCACGCCCGGCTGATCGGTCAGAACGCCATGAGCGGCGTCGCCCGTATTGGCTCCGAGCGCACGCATGCCGCCCAGCAGAACCGTCATTTCCGGCACCGTCAGCGACAGGGTGTCTGCGCGGTCCACCATCAGTTCCGACGGGGAGCGACGGTTGGCGGGATCATAATAGTTCCGGAAGGCGTCAGCGCGCGGCTCGAGATAGCTGAACGCTTCGACATCGGTCTGGTCCTGGGAGGCGTCCGTGCGTCCGGGCTCGAACGGGACAGTGATGTCATGACCAGCCTGCTCGGCCGCGCGTTCAACGCCCGCTGCGCCGCCCAGAACGATCAGATCGGCCAGGGATACGCGAACATCATCCGCCTGACGGTCATTGAAGTCCTGCTGAATGCCTTCCAGCACGGCAAGAACACGGTTGATCTCGGCGGGATTGTTGACCGCCCAGCTGCGCTGCGGATCAAGACGCAGGCGTGCGCCATTCGCGCCGCCACGCATATCGGTGTCCCGATAGGAGGACGCCGCCGCCCAGGCCGTGCGCACAAGCTCGGCATTGCTCAGATCGGTATCGAGAATCGCCGATTTGAGTGCGGCGACATCGCCATCATCGATCAGGGCGTAATCAGCCGCCGGAACCGGATCCTGCCAGAGCAGTTCGACATCGGGCACGTCCGACCCCAGATACCGTGCGCTCGGGCCCATGTCGCGGTGGGTCAGCTTGAACCAGGCGCGGGCGAAGGCGTCCTCGAATTCCTCGGGGTTTTCCAGAAAGCGTGTCGTGATCTCGCGATAGGCCGGATCAACCTTCAGTGCGAGGTCGGTGGTGAACATGATCGGGGTTTCGTACTCGTCCGGATTGTGAGCGTCCTGAACGATCATGGCCTCTTCCGGATTGGCGGGAATCCATTGAATGGCGCCGGCCGGGCTGCGGCTCTGGACCCATTCGAAATTATAGAGGTTCTCCAGATACTGCATGGTCCACATGGTGGGCGCCGCGCTCCAGGCGCCTTCCAGACCGGAGGTCACCGTGTCGGCGCCATTGCCCGTGCCACAGGAATTGTCCCAGCCCAGACCTTGCGCCTCGACCCCGTTGGCGGCCGGTTCAGGACCGGTGCATTCTTCCGGGCTATGGGCGCCATGGGCCTTGCCGAAGGTGTGGCCGCCGGCGATCAGCGCGGCGGTTTCCTCGTCATTCATCGCCATGCGGCCAAAGGTGTCGCGAATGGCGTTCGCGGCGAGTTGCGGATCCGGCACGCCGTTCGGGCCTTCCGGGTTCACATAGATGAGGCCCATCATCGAGGCCGCCAGCGGACGTTCGAGTTCGCCGCCCTCATAGCGCGCCTCATTGCCCAGCCATTCTTCCTCGGCGCCCCAGTAGACAAGCTCGGCCTGCCAGTCGTCCTCACGCCCGCCGGCGAAGCCAGGTTTCAAACCCATGTCTTCCATTGCGACCGTGCCGGCCAGAATCATCAGGTCCGCCCAGGAAATGTTCGCGCCGTATTTCTGCTTGATCGGCCAGAGCAGACGCCGGGCGCGATCAAGATTGGCGTTGTCGGGCCAGCTGTTGAGCGGTTCGAACCGCTGCTGGCCGCCGCCCGCGCCGCCGCGACCGTCAAAAGTGCGATAGGTGCCGGCGCTGTGCCAGGCCATGCGAATGAAGAAGGGACCGTAATGCCCCCAGTCAGCCGGCCACCAGTCCTGGGAGTCGGTCATGAGCGCGCGCAGGTCTGATTTCACCGCCTCAAGATCGAGAGACTGGAAGGCGGCCGCGTAGTCGAAGTCTTCTCCGAGCGGATTGGATCGGGTCGTCTCATTGAGGCGCAACTGCGTCAGGTCGAGCTGATCGGGCCACCAGGCGGAGTTGGGACGCGGCTCCTGGACGCCATGTCCCATGGCGGGGCGCTGATAGTCCTGAGTTTGAGCGACCTCACGCGAGGTGTCGTTGAGTTCGCCCTGAATGCCCATGCCCGGAAACGTCGCGCAGGCGGATGCGCTGAGTGCGATCACGGCGCTGGTCGTCAGAAGTAAGCCCTTGTTGATCCAAGTCATATCGGAAGTCTCCCTGAACAAAGATATGCGCTTTTGTTCAGGCACAGCTTTCCCGCCTGCACATGAGGGGCATGTGAAGTCATGCCAGAGCTCTGGCGAAAACAAAGACAGGGAACGCTCTATGCCTGTATCGAGAGCGCCATGATTACAGTTTGTACAGGGTGCGCCGTTTTTTCGTCAAAATGATTGCTTTGATGGCAGCGATAAATGCTTTTTATGGGGCAGTGCAGCATTTTGAGCCGCGTCGACTGCAAGGCGTCAGCGGGGCGCGCTTGTGCCCTCACCTGTCTCCGGGCTAAACACGGATGTGACGGAGGGGTGGCAGAGTGGTCGATTGCGGCGGTCTTGAAAACCGTTGAGCCGCGAGGTTCCGGGGGTTCGAATCCCTCCCCCTCCGCCACCAGACAGAGCTCTGCTTTGTCCGAGCTGCACCGCGAGCCCTGCGATTTCTCCCTAGTTCAGAAGCAGTCTGGTCAGCGCCTCGCCGACCCTTTCGGATACATGATCTCTCGGCGTATCAGGCGACAGCACGGCGAGCGCTGTGGCCATGCGATCGGGCTGGCCCAGGGTTGCGTTGATCATCACGAAGACCAGCGCCGGGTCCTGGATCGGTATGATCTTTTCGTCGATGCCTTGCTGGATCAGCGGGCGCGCCGCTTCATAAAGCGGCTGCAACAATTGCTCGGCGATGATCTGGCCTTTGGGGACGGGCTCCAGGCTGCCGCGCGCAATGAAACCGCGCACATCGGCGCTCTGATCATAGAATGAAGCGGTCATGCGGATGATCAGCTCCAGACGATCTCTCGCACTCATCTGCTCGTCAGCCGCGAGAGCCTGAAGCGCCGCAATCTTGCCCTCCAGCATCTGACCGAACGAGTCCACGCAAGCCTGCCAGAGGCCTTCCTTGCCGCCAAAGTGCACGGCCACCAGATTGGGCGCGACATTCGCGACCTTCGCGATCGCGCGAAGCCCCGCCGCTTCATATCCAAAATCTGCAAAGTGTCGCGTGGCGGCCCGGATCAGCGCCTCCCGACCATCGGGCGCGTCCGCTCTGCGACGTCCGCGCCGTCGGGGCGTGTTCTCTTGACGCATCTTTCACTCCGCAATCATATGTACGAGTGTACATATGGAATCGTTTCCTCATTAAAGGCAGGCGCCTGAGAAAGGGTGAATACCATGCGACCATCCCTCACCCGTCGTGCAGCGCTGTATAATCTGTCAGCGTTAGGACTACTGGGCGTCAGCGCCTGTGCGCCAGACTTTGACCCCGATTCCCGCACTGACCAGATGACGGGCGCGCTCGACGGCACCGTCGTGGACGCCTTCTTCTACGCTTTCGGGCCCTATGAATTCGCGCGCTCCATGCAGACTCTCTCCGGTCAGATCCATGTCGGGGACAGGCTCATCTCCGAAGAGGCGTTGGCGGATGCGGCGCAACGGGCGGGCGGCGCGGACGTGCTGATCAATCGCCATATCCATGTGCGTGATCTCGCCGACGAACGCATCCGCTCTGTCACCGCGCCGAACAATGACACGCTTTACACATCGGCGGTGCTGGAACTGTCCCAAACGCCGGTCTGGCTGATCGTGCCAGAGCATGGCGAACGCTATCTGTCCATCGCGCTTATGGATATGTTCACCGACCAGCGCATGGTTAGCGCCCATGGCCGCAAAGGCGCGCCGGGCGAGTATCTGATCATCGGACCTGACAGTCCTCTTGAGGACGGACCTTTCGTGATCCGGATGCCCAGCAATGACGCCTGGTTGCTCGCGCGCACCTTCGTGGCGGGCGTTGAGGATCTGGAGGCCGCGCGGCAGGTGCAGAGCGGCATCTCTGTCGAGCCGCTTGATCCCGAGGTCCAGCCCCGCCGCTTTGAAACGCGCGCGCCTGAAGACATGGACTGAAGCTTCTGGCGCTGACCAATGAAGTGTTGGGGCGTTCGCCCGGTCATCCTCACGTGGAGCGGTCCGCGCACTTTGTCAGGAAAGGCATCGTTCCCGGCCGCATCAATGTCTGGGAGGATCTGTCGCTGGGCGCGCGCCTCGCCTGGTCTCGCTGGCTGCCCCGCGCCCTGCCGCGTGTACGGCAGGGATTGTCACGCACACAAAGCCGGATGGGCTGGAACACTCCGCCTGTCACCCTGGGCGATTATGGCGAGAATGATGTGGTGCGCGCCGCCATCGCGCTGATCGGGTTTGGCGCCTTGCGGACTGAAGATGCGCGATACTTCCGGACTGAAACCGATGAGGCGGGCGAAGAGCTCAATGGCGCCAAAACCTATCAGATGGTGATCCCATCAGAGGGGGTTCCGGTTGAGGCCTTCTGGTCGCTCAGTCTTTACGAGCCAGATGCAGATGGTCGCCTCTTCTTCTATGAGACGCCGCTCGACCGGCACTCCATCAATTCTGGCTCCTCAGACCTTGTTCGCGCCGCAGGCGGCTCGATTGTTCTTCAGCTGTCTCGTGAGCGGCCAACCTCTGACGGCATCGTCTGGATCCCCACGCCTGCGGGCAAGTTTGAAGCCATCTTCCGTACCTATGAGCCTCAAGAGGCCGTGATCGTTGGCAGCTGGTCCGTGCCGCCTATAGAGCGCATCCACTGACAGGACGAATTGCCTCAGCCTCCAGTTCTCACTTTCCGTTTCAGCAAGACCCGACGACCGTTAGTCTGGTGAAATCTGACAATCGGAGGGTGACATGTCCCGACTTCACCAACACGCCGAGCACCATCTCGTCGCCCGTGTCGGCTGGCTGCGCGCCGCCGTGCTGGGGGCCAATGACGGCATCGTCTCCACCGCCAGCCTGATTGTGGGGGTCAGCGCGGCGTCTGCGGCGACGTCGGATGTCCTAATCGCCGGGGTGGCGGGTCTCGTCGCCGGGGCATGTCCATGGCGGCCGGGGAATATGTCTCGGTCAGCTCCCAGTCTGACACTGAGAAAGCCGATCTGGCGCGCGAACGCGCCGAGCTCCGCGATCAGCCAGAATTCGAGCGTGAGGAGCTGGCCCGCATCTATATGGAGCGCGGCCTTGAGGAAGGCCTCGCCTTTCAGGTGGCGGACCAGCTGATGGCGAAGGATGCGCTCGGCGTGCATGCCCGCGAGGAGCTGGGCATATCCGAGATCAACACGGCGCGCCCGATCCAGGCGGCGTTCACCTCGGCGGCGACCTTTGCGGTGGGCGCAGCCCTGCCTTGCTGATGGTTCTTCTGATGCCGGCCCAGCTACTTAGCGCGGGCGTCAGCGCGGCCTCCCTGGTGTTTCTGGCTCTTTTGGGCGGTGTCGGCGCGAAGTCGGCGGCGCCAATGTCACCAAGGCGGCGGTGCGCGTCACCTTCTGGGGGGCGCTCGCCATGGCGCTGACGGCGGGCATTGGCGCGATGTTTGGGGCCGTGGTTTAGCGCCCTCGGTGCGCGCTGCGGCATGGAGCCACGCTTCACAGCCCGCTTCAGGTATGGAAGTCAGGCGCTTGCGCCTGCCCGCCTTCAAGGATGACTGACATGTATGAAGACCGCGTCCGCCGCCGCGACCTGATGGACCGTATTGTCAGCGCCGATGACGCCGCCGCTATGATCAAGGACGGCATGATGGTGGGGATGAGCGGCTTCACCCGCGCCGGCGAAGCCAAGGCGGTGCCCATGGCGCTGGCCGAACGGGCGAAGACGCATCCCTTGCAGATCAGCCTGATCACCGGCGCGTCACTCGGCAATGATCTCGACAAATCCCTGATGGAGGCGCACGTCCTCAAGCGGCGCATGCCGTTTCAGGCGGACCCGGCGCTGCGCAAGGCCATCAATGCCGGCGAGGTGATGTTCGTCGATCAGCATCTGTCGGAAACCGTCGAGATGCTGCGCACGCGCCAGCTCGGCCCGGTGGATGTGGCGATTGTCGAGGCCGTCGCGATTACCGAGCAAGGCGGGATCATTCCGACCACCTCGGTGGGCAATTCGGCGAGCTTTGCGATCCTCGCCGAGAAGGTGATCGTGGAGATCAACCTCACCCAGTCTCACAATCTTGAAGGCCTGCACGACATCTTCATACCCACTCGGCGACCGGTGCGGATGCCCATTCCTATCGTTTCGCCCGAGAGCCGGGTGGGCATGCCCTTCATACCGATCGATCCCGAGAAGATCGCCGCCATCGTCATTTCCGAAAAGCTCGACAGCTCCGCCCCGGTCGCGGACCCGGATGACGAGACGCGCGCCATCGCCGGTCACCTCACGGATCTCTTGAAGCATGAAGTCAAGCAGGGCCGGCTGACCGAGACCTTGCAGCCGCTACAGGCGGGGATTGGCAATATCGCCAATGCGGTGATGCACGGCTGATCGATACCCCGTTTCATAATCTGAAGATGTATTCCGAGGTCCTGCAGGATTCCACCTTCGACCTCTTTGATGCGGGCAAGCTCGATTTCGCCTCGGGTTCCTCCTTCACCCTGTCCAAGGACCGCTATCATCAGGTGATGGCGGACTTTGCGCGCTACAAGTCCAAGCTGATCCTGCGCCCGCAGGAAATCTCCAACCACCCCGAGGTGGTGCGGCGCCTCGGGATCATCTGCATCAACACTGCGCTCGAGTTCGACATCTACGGCAACGTCAACTCGACCCATGTGGCGGGCACGCAGATGATGAACGGGATCGGCGGATCAGGCGATTTCGCCCGGAATGGTCATATGTCGATCTTCGTCACCAAGGCGACCGCCAAGGGCGGCGGCATTTCCTCGGTCGTGCCCATGGTCAGCCATGTGGATCATAACGAGCATGATGTGGACATCCTGATCACCGAGCACGGACTGGCCGATCTGCGCGGCCTCGCCCCGCGTGAGCGCGCGCCGCTGATCATCCGCAATTGCGCCGATCCCGCCTATCGCGAGCATTTGCAGGACTATTACGACCGGGCGCTCAAGCGCGGCGGACATACGCCTCATGTGCTCGAAGAGGCGTTGTCCTGGCATGTGCGACTGACCGAAACCGGCCGGATGAACTGACCTACGATCAGCCCGACATCGCGGCATAGGTCGCGAAGACCACAATGGCGAGCGCGAGCCCGCCAAGCGCGATCACCAGCGGGCGCGACAGGGTGATTGCGGGTTGCGCTTCGGGGCTCTCACCTCCCTTCGCGACCATTACAAGCCGCACCGCGACGATCATCAGCGGGACCGATAGGACGAGGCCGAGCCATTCCAGCACGAACAGATTGTGCGGCATTGCGACCGGGGACACCGGGAAGAGGCCGCCCAGATCGATGGCGTAGACGACGAAGTATCCAAGCCCCGCCAGCCCCGCGAGCAAGCCCTTGCTGTAGGTCCGCAATCCCATGAACCAGGCCAGGATGAAGCTGCCCAGGCCCAGCACGGTCAGGAAGATATTGAACCCTGCCAGCACGATCACCGGATAGGCGCTGAAGTCGCGCGCCTCGATCGGGCCGCCAGGGATCATCAGACAGAGATTGAAGGCGGAGAGCGCAAGCAGCGCGGCGGCGATCTGGCGAAGACGCATGACAGCCTCAGTATTGGCTTTCAAAACTGGCCTGTGCGGCGGCGTAGGCGCTCGCCCAGGCCCATTGGAAATTATAGCCGCCCAGCCAGCCTGTAACGTCGACGCATTCTCCGATGAAATAAAGGTTTGAAACTCTACGGCTCTCCATCGTCTTCGATGAGAGACCATCCGTGTCGACGCCGCCACGCGTCACTTCGGCGGTGCGCCAGCCTTCCGTACCCGCAGGCTTCAGGCGCCAGTCGGACAAGGTTCTTGCGAGCGCTTCAAGATCAGCATGGGAGACATCCGCCAGCCGGGGCCAGTCCGGCATCAGACCGGATTGCGCCATATAGTCGACAAGGCGCTTGGGCAGCAGGGTTTCCAGCGCTTTGCTCAGCGATTTCATCGGCATGTCGCGCTTGAGCGCCTTGAGCTGATCGGCGCCAAACTGACCGGCGAACAGATCAATGCCGATCTCCTCGCCGGGTGACCAGTAGGAAGACACTTGCAGGATCGCCGGGCCGGACAGGCCCCGATGGGTGAAGAGCATGGCTTCTTCAAACCGCCCCTGCCCTGCGCGTGCGATGACGGGCGTCGCGACCCCGGACAGGCTGGCGAACTGCTCCTTGATCTGACCCTCAAAGGTCAGCGGCACCAGCGCCGGTTCGGGGGTGATCACCTCATGGCCGAACTGTCGCGCCAGATCATAGGCGAAGCTGCTGGCGCCGATCTTCGGGATGGACAACCCGCCCGTCGCCACGATCAGGCGTTGGGCTTTCACCGGTCCTTGTGAGGTTTCGAGGTGAAAGGCGCCGTCCGCATGGCGCACCTGCCTGATCTCGACGCCCAGTTTGAGCTCCGCGCCAACGCTTTCCATCTCGTCGAGAAGCATCTGGATGATCGCGCCGGACTTCTGGTCACAGAAGAGCTGACCCAGTGTCTTCTCATGCCAGCTCAGACCGTGACGCTCCATGAGCGCCAGAAAATCTGTAGGCGTGTAGCGCGCCAGTGCGGATTTGGCGAAATGGGGGTTCTGGGAGAGGAAGCACGACGCCCGTGTTCCCAGATTGGTGAAATTGCAGCGCCCGCCGCCGGAAATCCGGATCTTTTCGGCGGGCTTGCTCGAATGATCCAGAACCCGGACCGACAGACCCAGAGCGCCCGCCTGCGCCGCATAGAACAGTCCGGCTGCGCCTGCGCCCAGAACCACGGCGTCATAAATCTTGGACTGGGTCATCTGGCGTCCGCTCAAGGCAGGGGAACGAAAACGGTATGCGCAGCGTAATAAGGACAGCCTGCATTCCCACGCAAGCGCGGCCTGCCTAAACTGTCAGCGAATCCCGACGTGAAGGAGCCTCGTCATGACCGCTTATGTGATCAATCCGCCGGTTGAAACGATGGTGCCGGTGGAAGGCGGTGGTCAGTTTCCGGTGAGGCGCATTTACTGCGTCGGGCGCAATTACGCCGACCATGCCCGTGAAATGGGCGCTGACCCGGATCGCGAGGCGCCGTTCTTTTTCTCCAAGCCTCGCGATGCAGTCGCAACGCGCCCCGAAGTCGCCTACCCGCCCGCCACGCAGGACCTTCATCACGAGGTGGAGCTGGTTCTGGCGCTGGGCGCCGGCGGGACTGATCTGAGCCCGGAACGGGCGAAGATGCTGATCTATGGCGCAGCCGCAGGGGTGGACCTGACACGGCGCGACCTTCAGGCCGAGGCCAAGAAGGCTGGGCGGCCCTGGGACGCATCCAAGGGTTTTGACCAGTCTGCGCCCATCGGCCTGATCCGTCCCGGGCAAGCGCCGGAAAGCGGCGCCATAAGCCTGAGCGTCAATGGTGAGACGCGCCAGACAGGCGATCTCGAACAGATGATCTGGTCAAGCGCCGAAGTGGTGTCACACCTGTCAGGCCTTTTCCGGCTTGAGCCGGGCGATCTCATCTATACCGGCACGCCGGCGGGGGTTGGGCCGGTGATGCCGGGGGACCAGGTGGAAGCGGTCGTCTCAAATCTGCCTCCCCTTCGCTTCACCCTGGTCTGACCGGGTCAAAGCGCTCCGCCTTATGCGGCTCTGGCGAAGACAGGCCGTGCGGCTTGCCCGTCTGCGCGGTCCTGTCTACATGCGGGGCGGTGCGAAAGGACAAGTCATGAGCGAGCAGTTCAAGACCTCGGTCGATCTCCAGGACGAGGACATTCATTGGGATCCCGACAAGGGCCTCTCCTATGGCCGCTATCTGGGACTCGAACAGGTGCTCAGCGCCCAGGCGCCGCTGACCGATCAGCATGACGAGATGATGTTCATCATCATCCATCAGGCGTCAGAACTCTGGCTCAAGCTATGCCTGCACGAGCTCGACGGCGCCCTCGCCCATCTGCAGAACGATGAAGTGCGTCCGGCGATGAAGATGCTCGCCCGGATCGCGCGCATCCAGGAACAGCTGACCCAGTCCTGGTCGGTGCTATCGACCATGACGCCCGCCGATTACCTGAAATTCCGCGACGCTTTGGGGCAAAGCTCGGGCTTTCAGAGCCATCAATACCGCATTCTCGAATATCGTCTGGGCAACAAGAACGCAGCCCTGTCTCGCGTCTTCGCCAATGAGCCCGAAGCGCATGCGGCCGTTACCCAGGCCCTTCATGCGCCCTCGCTTTATGACGAGACGCTCAAGCTTGCCGCGCGTCAGGGCGCGAAGGTGCCTGAAGCCCAACTCGACCGCGATTGGTCGCAATCCTACGAACCGTCCGCCGAGATCGAAGCCATGTGGCGCGAGGTCTATCTCGACACGGCGCGCTGGTGGGAACTCTATGAATTTGCGGAAAAGCTGGTCGATCTGGAACAAAAGTTCCAGCAATGGCGCTTCAACCATATGAAGACGGTCGAGCGCATCATCGGCTTCCGCCGCGGCACCGGCGGCTCTGGCGGCGTCAGCTATCTCGTCAAGGCGCTCGATCTGCGTCTGTTCCCGGAACTGTGGACCGTCCGCACCCAACTCTGATCAGGAGGCGCACATGCGCAGCTTTTACATCTTCATCAAATGCGAGCTGGGTCGCACCTATGACGTCGCCTCCGCGATCGTGGACACGGTGAGCGAGACGCGTCAGGTGCATTCGGTGTCGGGCGAGTTCGACCTTCTGGCCCAGTTCGCCGTCGAGGATGACGCCGATATCGGCCGCTTCGTGAACAAATCCGTCCAGACCATCTCCGGCGTCAAGGACACCCAGACCCTGATCTGTTTCAACGCCTTCACGCCTGATCGCGGCCAAGGGCTCGACTGATCATGCATTTTGGCGTTTTCGACCTCTTCAAGATCGGCGTTGGTCCCTCGAGCTCCCACACCGTGGGGCCGATGAAGGCCGCGCGGCTGTTCCTGGAGCGCGTGGAGGAAGAGCATGGCCTTGAGAGGGTCGCGCGCGTGCAGGCGGAAGCCTATGGCTCGCTGGCGCTGACGGGCTCGGGCCATGCCACTGACAAGGCGATCCTGTGGGGTCTGGAAGGCGTGACGCCTGAAGGCGCCGATCCTGATGCCCTGCCAGCCCGGATCGAGCGCATCACATCCGAGAAAACCCTCAAACTGCTGGACCGCCGCGAGATCGATTTCGACCGGGAGCACGACTTGCTGTTCCGCGGCGAGAAGCGCCTTCCTTTTCACTCAAATGCGATGAAATTCATGGCTTTTGACAAGGAAGGTGAAGTCCTGCGCGAAGAAATCTGGTACTCCATTGGCGGCGGTTTCGTCATTGATGAAGCCGAGGCGGGCCGCAACTCTGCGGCCGAGGCGCTCAAGGGGGAACCCTATCCGTTCAATTCCTGCGATGAGCTTCTGGAGATCTGTGATCGCGAAGGCCTGACCATCCCCGAGCTGATGATGGCCAATGAAACCGCTTTCCGTGAGGAGGGCGAGGTGCGCGGCTGGATCGCAAGGGTCACCGAGACCATGGAAGGCTGCATTGATCGCGGTCTGGGGCAGCGCGGGGTGCTTCCCGGCGGTCTCAACGTGAAGCGCCGCGCGCCGGTCATGCGCGAAAAACTGATGGCGGAAGCCGCGCGGGCCGAGACAGACCCCCTCGCCTCCATGGAATGGGTCAATCTCTGGGCCATGGCGGTGAATGAGGAGAACGCGGCGGGCGGCAAGGTCGTCACAGCGCCCACCAATGGCGCGGCGGGGATCATCCCTGCGGTGCTGCGCTATTATGATCGTCATCATCGACGGTCCAATGATCCCGACGCGATTGCGCGCTTCTTCCTGACTTCCGCCGCCATTGGCGCGCTCTACAAGCAGAACGCGTCCATTTCGGGCGCCGAAGCGGGCTGCCAGGGTGAAGTCGGCGTCGCCTGCTCCATGGCGGCCGGCGGGCTCGCTGCGGCGCTGGGCGGCACGAACCGTCAGATCGAGAACGCCGCCGAGATCGCCATGGAGCATAATCTGGGCCTGACCTGCGACCCGGTCGGCGGGCTGGTCCAAATCCCCTGTATCGAGCGCAACGCCATTGGCGCGATCAAGGCGATCAACGCCGCGCGCTTGCTCTGATGAGCCAGGATGCCGATTACAAGGTGTCACTGGACCAGGTGATCGAGACCATGGCCCAGACCGCAGCGGACATGAATGACAAGTACAAGGAAACCTCCACCGGCGGTCTCGCGGTGAACGTGCCGGTGTGCTGATCTCTTTTCAGTCCTGACGAACAAAAACCCCGGAGCGTGTGCCCCGGGGTTTTCTGTTTTCAGAGAGGTCAGCCGCTTAAGCCGCCAGACCGTCCGCAACCGTGTATTTGGCTTCGGTCTTCTCGGCGACCTCATCAAGGGTCACGCCGTCGGCCAGCTCGACGAGCTTGAGGCCGTCCTCGACCACGTCGAACACGCCCAGCGTAGTGATGACGCGGTCCACGCAACCCTTGCCGGTCAGAGGCAGGGAGCATTCCTTGAGCAGTTTGGTCTCGCCTGCCTTGTTGGTGTGATCCATGATCACAACCACGCGCTGCACGCCGGCGACGAGATCCATCGCGCCGCCCATGCCCTTGACCATCTTGCCCGGGATCATCCAGTTCGCGATGTCGCCTTTTTCAGACACTTCCATCGCGCCCAGAATGGACAGGTTGATGTGGCCGCCGCGGATCATCGCGAAGCTGTCCGCCGAGCTGAAATAGCTCGTCTTCTTCAGCTCGGTGATGGTCTGCTTGCCGGCATTGATCAGGTCGGCGTCCACCTCGTCCTCGGTCGGGAACGGACCCATGCCCAGCATGCCGTTTTCCGACTGCAGGGTGACGTCCATGCCGTCGGGGATGTGGTTCGCCACCAGCGTCGGGATGCCGATGCCGAGGTTCACATAGAAGCCGTCCTGCAGCTCTTTCGCCGCGCGTTCAGCCAGTTGTTCTCTGGTCCAAGCCATTCTTCGATCCTCCCGCTTAGGCGCGCACAGTGCGTTGCTCGATGCGTTTTTCGAACGTGCCCTGGACAAGGCGCTGCACGAAAATGCCCGGCGTGTGGATGTGATCGGCGTCCAGCTCGCCGTTCTCGACGATTTCCTCGACCTCGGCGATGGTCACCTTGCCGGCGGTCGCCATCATCGGGTTGAAGTTCCGTGCGGTCTTGCGGAAGACGAGATTGCCCGCCTTGTCCGCCTTCCAGGCCTTCACGATGGAGATGTCGGCCACAAGGCCGGTTTCCATGATGTAGGTCTCGCCGTTGAACTCCTTGTGCTCCTTGCCTTCAGCGACCAGCGTGCCGACGCCCGTCTTGGTGTAGAAGCCCGGAATGCCGGCGCCGCCAGCGCGGATGCGCTCGGCCAGCGTGCCCTGGGGGTTGAACTCCAGCTCCAGCTCGCCGTTCAGATATTGTTTCTCGAAGGTCTTGTTCTCTCCCACATAGGAGGAGACCATCTTCCTGATCTGACGGGTCTGAAGCAGCAGGCCGAGACCGAAATCGTCCACGCCTGCATTGTTGGAGATGACGGTCAAATCCTTGGCGCCGCTGTCGCGCAGCGCCGTGATCAGGTTCTCCGGAATGCCGCACAGCCCGAAGCCGCCCGCCATTACGGTCATGCCGTCAAAAGTGAGCCCGTCTAGGGCCGTTTTGCGTCTGGGTAGACCTTGTCCGCCACTGCGCCGTCTCCTTCCCTGAATAATTCAACGCTCGTTTAATTTGGTCCGGTTTATAGCCGTTTCTGGACTGAAAACCAGCCCCTATTCCGTTGTCGGGGGCTTCTGGTCCGGATGCGCCTCGCCCCGGTGCCGGTCAATCTCGACGCCAAGAGCGCCGCCGAAAAAGACCGCGTATGAGGTCCAGTAGACCCATAACAGAAAGACGATCAGCGTGCCCAGCGGTCCGTATGTGCTGGGGTTCACGATTGTCGCCACATACAAGGTGAAACCCTTGGAGGCGATGAGCCAGATGGTGGCCGCGGTCGCCGCGCCGATAAAGGAGGCCGTCCAGCTGGTCTCGCCCGCCCGTTGCATCACGAACCGGTATAGCAGCAACAGGGCGGTCAGCATGGCCAGATAGGAGATCGACCATTCATTGATCAGGCTGGCGCCGAAATCGGCCGCATCGCTGCCCAGCATCCGCAGGGCCGGTCGGATCATATTGGGAATGGTCAGGATGGCGAGATTGGCCATGACCAGCAGCGCCCCGCCCGCAATCACCGCGCCCATGGCGAGCAGATTGAAGTGCAGGATGTTGCGCAGATCGCCTCGCCTCGCGATCTGGTTCAGGCCTGCAATGATGGCCTTGGCCCCTCGCGCCGCTGCGAACCAGGCGATGAACAGCGCGATCACGCCCTGCACGGTCAGGGAGGTGTTGGATGAGCCGGCGAGCTGGGACAATTGCGAGGTCAGGAAGGTATGCGCCGAGGGCGGCAGGACGGCTGTCACCTGCAAGCGTGCCACCTGCGCAACGGCGTCATCCTCCGAGAATACAAGACCATAGACCGACGCCGCCACCAGCACGGCGGGCACCAGCGCCAACAGGCCAAAGAATCCGGCCCCGCCCGCAAACAGCATCACCTCGCGCGCCATCATGCGATCGATTGCGCGGACGGTGACCTTGAGCGCTGGAATGTCCCAGGCGCGGCGGATCAGGGATTTCAGCTTGATCAGCGACATGGAGCGCAGCGTTCAGACCTGTGTGAGACACGGCTCCGGGCGCCGATCGCCTGGAGTCGCGTCTGTTTAGCCCTTCTTGGTCCAGGCTGTCAGCCTAATCCCCCGTCGTTTTTCAGGCTTGCAATCTCTGCATCCGAAAAGCCCCAGTCTCTCAGCACGGTTTCGGTATGCTCACCGGGGACGGGCGCCACGCTCTGGATCGCGCCGGGCGTGCGCGAGAAGCGCGGCGCGGGCGCCGCCTGACGCACGCCCTCCACCTCCACAAAGACCCCGCGCGCCTTCATGTGCGGGTTTTCAGCGGCGGCTTTTGTATCCAGCACGGGCGCGAAACAGGCGTCGGTTCCGTCCAGCAGATCGATCCAGTGCGCCTGGGGCTGGCTGGCGAAGGTCTCTTCAAAGGTCTGGCGCATGGCTGGCCAGCTCTTTGCGTCATACTGAGCCTGCATGGCGGGGTGATCAGACAGGCCAAGCTTGTCGATCAGAAGCTGGAAGAACTCCCCCTCCAGCGCGCCGATGGACACGAAGGCATCGTCCGCGCAGCGATAGGCGTCATAAAAGGGCGCGCCGCCATCGAGCAGGTTCTCCCCGCGCGGCTGACTCCACATGCCGATGGCGTCGAGCTGATGGACCGCGCCCATGAGATGGGCCGCACCGTCCACGATGCGGCGTCCACCACCTGTCCTTCGCCAGTCGTGCGCGCATGGTGCAGCGCCGCCAGAACCCCCACTGCGAGATACATGGACCCGCCGCCGAAATCGCCCACCACATTGACGGGCGGCACGGGCTTGTCCTTCGGGCCGATGGCGTCGAGCGCGCCGGTCAGCGCGATATAATTGAGGTCATGACCGGCGGCATGGGCGAGCGGGCCGTACTGACCCCAGCCGGTCATGCGGCCATAGACCAGCGCCGGGTTGGCCTTGAGCGCCTCTTCGGGGCCCAGCCCCAGACGCTCCATCACACCGGGCCGATAGCCTTCAAGCACGATATGTGCGCTCTTCATCATGCTCAGACAGGCTTTGACCGCGCCTGGGCTCTTGAGATTGAACGCTGCAGAACGCCGTCCGCGCGCCAGCACTTCGGCAGGGCCTCCGCCCCCGGCATGGGGGCGATCAATGCGCACCACCTCCGCGCCCAGATCGCTCAGCAGCATCGCGCAGAAGGGCGCGGGGCCCAGTCCAACAAATTCCAGGACTTTAACGCCACGCAAAGGGCCTTGTGCTTTCGTATCGGTCGGCATGAGCAAAATCGCTTTGTGACAATTTCAGGAATCAAAGTTTTGACACTGAACTCAGAACGACACAATCTTGTCGCCTCGGGTCGAGGGGGCAGACGGGGCGGATGTTTTCCATTGCAGTCATGGGCGATGACGCCAGGGCGCAGGAAACCGCTGAGCATTTGGCTCAAATGGGGTTTCAGGTCGCGCGTCATATCGAACCGGGCTGTGAGGCCGTCGTCAGCTTCGCCTCCGTCAGTTCTGATCTGTCTTCTGAAATCCTGCATCTGGCGATTGGCGGCCATGCGGCCGAGGACGTCGCTGCTCGCCTTCCAGACAATGCGCATCCGATCCAGATCGCGTCGCGCCTGCGCGCCCTGTCGCGTCTGAAGGTCCTGGAACACACAGCCCAACTGCGTCTGAAAAGCGCGCAGGAAGCCGGCTATCAGCCCGCGCCCGTGCCCGTGAACCAGGACGACTCCACGGTGCTGTTCGTGGGCGCGCCCGGCCCGTCCTTCATGCGCCTGCAGTTTGCGATGTCGCGCGCCGGCATCCAGACGATCGCAGCGTTCTCGACCTTCAATGCGTTCGATTACCTGCACGAGCGCACCTTTGACGCGGTGATCCTGAATACGCGTCCGGACGCCGGTCTGGCCCATACGGTGTGCTCGGCCATGCGCCGCAACACCCGGCTCTATCACACGCCGGCGATCCTTCTGACCGCGGACACCGATTACGCGGGCGCGGATGAAGCCTTTGCCCGCGGGGCGTCCGACATCCTGTCGGACAACGCCAGCAATGATGAAATGCGTGATCGCGTGATGGCGCTGGCGTCCGAACGTCGACGCCGCCGTCTCGCCAAGGCCCGCCTTGAGGCCTGTCGCCTGCCCAGCCTGCTCGATACCGAGTCAGATCTCTACAATGAACGCTTCGGCCGCGTGCATCTTCAAAGCCTGATGGACCATGCCGCGGCGCGTCTCGAGCCGATGAGCCTGATCATGCTGGGCGTCAGCGCGCCTCAAGACGCCGGGGCGAACGGATTCGCCAAGGCGACTAACCAGTTTGCCGGCATGCTGCGCCATTGCGTGCGCGCCGAGGACTTCGTGGTGCGCCTGGCCCGGGACCGCTTCCTCATCGCCCTGCCCAGCACGCCTCAGACCGAAGCGAAAATGGTGTCCAACCGGGTCTCCGCGATCGCCGAGTGCACCGCCTATGAAGGGGCGGATCCGCTCAAGCCCTTCCGGCTCGAACTGACCCCCTCCATCGAGGACGCTGCAGGCGAAACCCAGGCCGACGCGCTGATCGAGCAGATGGTGCGCCGGTCGAACGTCCTGCCCTTTAGCTCCGCCAAGACCGGCTAGGCGGCCTCCTTGCTTTCCGCGCGGCGTCCGCCACGGGCGCCAGAAGACGCAGCGCGCCTTTCAGACGATCCATGGGCTCAGGGAAGTCCCCCTTGAGAACCAGCGTGTTGTCCGGCCGCAGCTTGTAATCGGCCGGACGTTTCGTCATCAGCTCAACCAGAGCCGCCGGATCGCCGAAGCCATGCTCGCGGAAGGTCGCGACCGCGCCTTTCGGACCGGCATCGAGCTTGGCGACATTCGCCCGCTTGCACAGGCTTTAAGCGCCACAACCTGCAGCAGGCTCTCAACTTCATCGGGCAGCTTGCCGAACCGGTCGATCAGCTCGGCCGCAAAGCCTTCGCGCTCCTGCTTGGTGTCCAGAGACGACAGACGGCGATAAAGCGCCATGCGCACATCCAGATCGGGCACATAGTCCTCGGGGATCAGCACCGCCGCGCCCACATTGATGGCGGGCGACCAGTCGCGCTCCTCAAGGCTCATATCGCCCTGCAGGCTCGCCACGGCTTCTTCCAGCATGGACTGGTACAGCTCCACGCCCACATCCTTGATGTGGCCCGATTGCTCCTCGCCCAGAAGATTGCCGCCGCCCCGCAGGTCAAGATCATGGCTGGCCAGAGTGAAGCCTGCGCCCAGACTATCGAGCGATTGCAGGATCTTGAGCCGCTTGTCCGCCGTGGCGGTCAGCTTCTGGTTCGCCGGCGTCGTCAGATAGGCATAGGCGCGCGCTTGGCCCGACCGACCCGACCGCGCAGCTGATAGAGCGGCGCCAGGCCGAACATGTCCGCGCGGTGGATGATCATGGTGTTGGCGGTCGGAATATCGATGCCAGATTCCACGATGGTGGTGGAGACCAACACGTCATACCGCCCTTCATAGAAGGCCGTCATGATGTCTTCCAGCTGCCCGCCCGCCATCTGGCCATGGGCGATCACAAAGCTCACTTCGGGCACTGCTCGCGCAGGAAGCTCGCAATGTCGTCGAGATCGGAAATGCGCGGCGCGACATAATAGCTCTGCCCGCCGCGATAGCGTTCGCGCAGCAGGGCCTCGCGCACCGTCACGCTGTCAAACGGCGTCACATAGGTGCGCACGGCCAGACGATCGACCGGCGGCGTGGCGATGATCGACAGATCGCGAATGCCCGCCATGGACAGTTGCAGCGTCCGCGGAATGGGTGTCGCCGTGAGTGTCAGCACGTGGACGTCTGTCTTGAGCTCCTTCAGGCGCTCCTTGTGCTTGACGCCAAAGCGCTGCTCCTCGTCGATCACCAGGAGCCCGAGATCGGCGAATTTCACGGTCTTGGCGAGAATGGCGTGGGTGCCGATGACGATCTCGCAGGTGCCATCCGCCAACTCCTTGCGGGTGGCGGTGGCTTCCTTGGTCGAGACGAGGCGCGAGAGCTGGCGCACCTTCACCGGCCAGCCCTTGAAGCGTTCCTCGAAGGTCTTGAAGTGCTGACGCGCCAGCAGCGTGGTCGGGGCGACAATCGCCACCTGACGTCCGCTCATGGCGGCCACGAACGCGGCGCGCAGCGCCACTTCGGTCTTGCCGAACCCCACATCGCCACAGATCAGCCGGTCCATGGGCCGACCCTTGGCGAAGTCGGAAAAGACATCGTCGATGGCGTTGAGCTGATCGTCCGTCTCCACATAGGGGAAGCGCGCGGCGAACTCGTCATAAAGCCCGCTCGGAAGCGTAATGATCTCGGCGTCGCGGGCATTGCGGGCGGCGGCGATCTTGATCAGCTGATCGGCCATGTCGCGCAGGCGCTGCTTGGCCTTGGCCTTGCGCGCCTGCCAGGCGCCCGCGCCCAGACGGTCAAGCTGCGCGGTTTCACTGTCCTGGCCATAGCGCGACAGAAGTTCGATATTCTCCACCGGCAGGTAGAGCTTGCTCTCCCCGGCGTATTCGAGCTCCAGACAATCGTGGGGCGCTTCGCCCACCGACAGGGTTTTCAGGCCTAGATAACGCCCCAGACCGTGATCGGCGTGAACCACCAGATCGCCCGGCGTCAGTGCGCTCGCCTCGGCGATGACGTCTGCGGACTTCTTGCGGCGTCGTGGCCGCGCCAGACGGTCGCCCAGGACATCCTGTTCGGCGATGATCGCGAAATCCGACGTCTCGAAGCCATGTTCCAGCGGCAGCACGATCCGGGAGATCGTCTGGCCGCTCATCTTGTTCACGGCGCGCCAGTCATCGGCGGCCATGATGGGTTTCAGGCCATGATCGGACAGCACGCTGGCCAAACGATCAGACGCCCCTTCTGACCAGCTGGCGAACAGGACGCGCTTGCCTGAAGACCGCAGCGTGACGGCGTGCTTGCTGGCCGCTTCAAAGACGTTCTGATCGGCCTGGCGTTCCGCGGCGAAGCTGCGCCCCTGTTTCCCGGACATGTCGATGACGTCATCGCCCGCTTCGTGAAAGGCGGTGAAGCGACGCGTGGCGCGCTGGCCGAGTTGGACGGCCCATTCATCTTCATCAAGATACAGCGATTGCGGCTCAAGCGCGCGATAGGCGGGCGCGCCCATGGCCCCGGCCCCGGATTTCGACGCCAGCTGACGGGCCTCGTAATAGTCGCGGATCTGGGCGAGCCTCTCGTCGAGCGCGTCCTTGGCCAACGGGTCAAGGCCAACCAGAGCGCCCTCGCCCACATAGTCAAACACCGTATCGAGCCGCTCATGAAACAGCGGCAGCCAGTGTTCCGCTCCGGTCGGGCGCGCCCCCGCGCTAACAGAGTCATAGATCGGATCGCCCGAGCCGACCGCGCCGAAATTCTTCAAAAAGCCTGAGCGGAAGCGCGAAATGGCGTCCGCATTCAGAACGATCTCGCTGACCGGTGAGAAGCTGACTGATTTCAGCTGCGTCGTCGTGCGTTGGGTCTCAGGATCAAAGGCGCGCACGGTTTCCAGCACATCGCCGAAGAAGTCGAGCCGCACCGGCTCTTCCGCATCCGCCGGGAAGACGTCGATCACACCGCCGCGCACGGCGTAATCGCCCCGTTCGGTGACGGTGGCGGTGCGTACATAGCCATTCTCTGCGAGGTGCTGTTTGAGCTTTTCTGAATCGAGCACCCCGCCCGGCTTGGCGCTTAGACCGCCGCCGGACAGCGCCGCCTTGGGCGCGCAGCGCTGGATGACACCCGACACCGTCGAGATCACCAGAAGCGGACTGTTGTCCGAGGCGTCCCGTTGGGCCAGCGCATGCAGCGCCCCGGCCCGACGCGCCGCCGTACGCGGGCTGGGGCTGATCCGGTCATAGGGTTGCAATCCCAGCCCAGAAGCCGCAGCACGGGCAGATCAGGCGCAAAGAACCTTGCCGCCGCCGCAAAGGCGCTGGCGCGGGCTTCGTCGGTCGCGATGTAGAGCCCCACCCCGCCGCGTGCGCGCAAGGCGTCGCAGAAGATCAGCGCGTCAAAGCCTTCCGGCGCGCCGCAAACGGTCAGCGAGTGGGGCGACTGGGCCAGCGTCTTGAAGTCATCCACGTCGAGGCGTCCTCATAGGCTTTCGCCCCCGCGCCAGAATGACGGGGGGTGATTGGTTCTCTGGGTCGTCATCCCGGACTTCATCCGGGACCCATGCCGCGTCCCTACTGGGTCCTGATGTTCGTCAGGATGACGCGGTGTGTTGTGTTAGCTCGACGGACCGTCGCCCTGATCGGCCAGCGCTTCAAAGTCGAAGGCTTTCAGCGCGTCCAGCACCGGCCCCTCATAGTTCGGCGGTGTCTCGATGGTGCCGCAGATCCAGCCATAGACTTCGGTGTCCGGCGCATCGAGCAGACGCTCGAACTCGTCCACTTCCTCCGCCGACAACGAGTAGAGCTTCGTATCTGCAAAGCGGCCCATGATCAGGTCCGCCTCCTTGAAACCCCGCCGCCAGGCGCGGAAGGTCAGACGCTTCAGGCGCGCTTCAGGGTCAATCGGCGTGTTCGGATCGGAAAACGGATTATCACTCATAAGAGCGCATATAGCGCGCGGGTGCGGACGGGTGAAGGGCGAGACTTTCCCGAATCCAGTTGACGGGCGATGCTAGCGCCATGCGCCCACAATCGCTCTTCCCGCTGTTTGCTGATCTCACCACGCTCAAGGGCGTGGGGCCGCGGCTTGCGGCCCTGATGGAGAAGGTGGCGGGACCACGGGTGAAGGATCTCGTCTTCACCGCGCCCACCGGATTGGTGGACCGCACGCACCGGGTGTCGATCTCCGATGCCGGAGATGCCGGCGCGCAGATGCTGGTCACCATCGAGGCGGAAGTGGAGGCGCACATTCCCCGCCCGACGATGAAGCAGCCCTACAAGGTGCGGATGCGCGACGAGACGGGCTGCTGCATCTCGTCTTCTTCAATGCCAAATCCGATTATCTGCGCCGCATGCTGCCTGAAGGGTCCCGCCGGATCGTGTCGGGCAAGGCGGAACGCTTCGCCAGCGAGATCCAGATCGTCCATCCCGACCTGATCGCCGATCCCAGGGAAGTCGAGGACGCGGACCTGTTGCAGCCTGTCTATCCGCTCACCGCCGGGCTTTCGATCAATGTCATGCGCAAGGCCATGCGCGAGGCGCTCTCCACCCTGCCCGACCTGCCTGAATGGATCGATGCGCCGCTCAAGGCGCGCGAAGGCTGGCTGGGCTGGCGCGAGGCGCTCTTGGAACTGCACGCCCCGCAATCAGGCTCGATCTCGAACCGGCCGCGCTGGTCCGCAAGCGCCTCGCTTTTGATGAGCTCTTCGCCCATCAGCTGGCGCTGAAACTGGCAAGGCGCGATCGCAAGGCCCGCAAGGGGCGGCCCCTGTCGGGCGATGGCGCGATTGTCGCCAAAGTGCTCCAGCATGCCCCCTTCGCCCCCACCGGCGCGCAGATGCGTGCGTTCGAGGCGTGCAAGACCGATATGGACTCAAGCCAGCGCATGATGCGGCTGGTGCATGGTGATGTGGGTTCGGGCAAGACCTTCGTCGCCGCGCTCTGCGCCGCCCACGCCGCCGAGGCCGGGGTTCAGACCGCTTTGATGGCGCCCACCGAAATCGTTGCCCGCCAGCACGCCAAGGTGCTGACAGCCCTTCTGGAACCAGCGGGCGTTTCCGTCGTCGCCCTGACCGGTCGCGACAAGGGCAAGCCGCGCAAGGAGATCGAGGCGCAGATCGTGTCCGGCGAGGCCCAGGTCATCTGCGGCACCCACGCCCTCTTCCAGGACAGCGTCGAGTTTGCCGACCTTGGCCTTGTGGTGATCGACGAGCAGCATCGCTTCGGGGTCTCCGACCGTCGCAAGCTGACCATGAAGGGTCGCGCGCCGGATGTGCTCGCCATGTCCGCAACTCCCATCCCGCGCACACTAACCCTCGCCGCCTTTGGCGATCTCGATGTCAGCCGTCTTGATGAAAAACCGGCGGGCCGCATTCCGCCGGACACCCGCGTCGTCTCCGGCGAACGGCTCCATGAGATTGTCGAAGGATTGAAACGCGCCCTGTCCAAGGGGGAGCGCGCCTATTGGGTCTGTCCGCTTGTTGAAGACAGCGATGTGTCTGATCTGGCCGCCGCGAGGCGCGCCATCACATGTTGAGTGAGATGCTGCCCCAGGCCCGCATCGGTCTCGTCCATGGACGGATGCCGGCGAGAGACAAGCAGAAGGCGGCCGAAGATTTCCGGGCGGGTGAAATCGATGTTCTGGTGGCCACCACAGTGATTGAGGTGGGGGTCGACGCCCCTGACGCCACCATCATGGTGATCGAGCACGCCGAGCGCTTTGGCCTGGCGCAATTGCACCAGCTGCGCGGACGCGTTGGCCGAGGCGACAAGCCCTCAACCTGCCTCCTGCTCTATCACGGACAGCTTGGGGAGACGGCGCGCGCCCGACTCGAGATCATGCGCAGTTCCGATGATGGCTTCGTCATCGCGGAGGAAGACTGGCGCTTGCGCGGCTCGGGCGACCGCTGGGGCTTAAACAGTCAGGCCTGCCGGATTACCGAATCGCCGATCTTGCCGCTCATGCCGATCTTCTGGAGCTCGCCAGCGACGCCGCCCAGTACGAAACGGCGCGCGAGGAGGTCTTTGCTGGCGAGCGCGGAGAAGCCCTGCGCACCCTGCTATACCTGTTCGAACGCGATGAGGGCGTCCGCCTGATGCGGTCTGGATGAGATAACGCTGGTGAAGCGTCTGAAATTCTGCTAGAACGCCGCTAATCGATTTATGGCCAGGTTTTCGGTCACAAGCGCTTTGCGCTGAACTCCACTCCCTCCACATGTCGATGTCCGCCACAGCTCCACTCGGGGGTTATGGTGCTTAATTCTTGTCTACAAAAGGACACTCAACAATGGCTACCGGCATTGTGAAATGGTTCAACTCCACCAAAGGCTACGGCTTCATTCAGCCTGACGACGGCTCCAAGGACGTGTTCGTGCACGCTTCCGCCGTTGAGCGCGCAGGCATGCCCGAGCTCAAAGAAGGCCAACGCATTTCTTTCGAAGAAGAAGTGGACAAGCGCAGCGGCAAGACCTCTGCCGGTTCGCTGGCGAACGCCGACTAATCTGATCCTCATCCGATCAGAGAAAACCCCCGGGCCAACGCCCGGGGGTTTTTCTATGCTTGGGTGTCCGACTCCACATCGGTCTGATCAGAGGGCGGCGTGTCATCGGGCATCAGGCCTGCGCCCGCCTTGCCCGGTTCGGCCTGCGGAATCGCCCCGTCTGGCAGACGGTCCGGCGTGACCATGCCAAAGGAGATGATCAGCTTGGCCGCTTCTTCCACGGTGAGATCGAGCGGAATGGCCTTGGAGCGCGGCACGAACAGCAGAAAGCCCGAAGTCGGGTTCGGCGTTGTCGGAATGAATACGCCAATCACTTCATCGCCCTTGCCCACAACCGAACGGATCACGCCGCGCCCGGCCGAGGCCACGAACGCCACCGCATAGCTGCCCGCCATGGGGTATTCCACCAGCACCACTTCCTTGAACGAGTTTTGCTGGCCCTGGAACACGGTTTCGACGATCTGCTTCAGAGCCGCATAGATGTTGCGGATGAGCGGCACGCCATTCAGGACGCGCTCGCCCAGATCCAGCAGGCTGCGGCCAAAGATGTTCGCCGCTAGCGCGCCCAGAAGGGTCAGGCCCAGCACCGCGATCAGCAGGCCCATGCCCGGTATGGCGAAAGGCAGATAGCTTTCAGGGTTGTAGCGTGCGGGAACCAGGGGCTTGATGACCCGGTCCACGAACGTGACGAAGCTGTAGATCAGCCAGAAGGTGATGCCGATCGGCGCGGCGACGACGACGCCGGTCAGGAAGCGGTTGCGGAGCCAGCGAAGCACGGGGCGTCACTCCATCTAGAGCGCCCAAATCAGACGCCTGACTGAAATGCCTGTGAACAGGAGCAGAATCAAGGCGGACCCTTGCTGTTCCTCCCCCATGAGGCGTAAGAGTGTGCATATGACCGGCCCCTTCAACCTCCCTCTTTCCGCTTGGCTCCGTTGGGGCCTGATCACCGCTGTGACCGTGTTCATGTCCCTTGTGGCGCTCAGCGCCGTGATCATGCGCGATCAGATCTTCCAGACCTTCCTTGACCCCGGCGTGCCGTTTCAGACCTATGACCGCCCGCCGGCCCCGGATTACACTCAGGACGATGCCTGGGCCGCGCGCCCGGAGGTGCGGATTGGCGATGAAGCAGGCCATCCGGCCGTGTTTTTCATTCACCCGACCACCTATGACGGCGGCTCGCACTGGAACGCGCCCTATGATCGGCCGCAGGAAGCGGTGGAGGTGGCGCAGATCATCCTGCCCAATTATGCAGCGCCCTTCCTCGTGGAGGATGTCCAGCTCTACGCCCCGCGCTATCGCCAGGCCTCACTCTACACCTTCATGAATAATCGTGAGGATTCCGTGCTGGCGCGCGAGCTGGCGCAATCGGACGTTCAGCGCGCCTTCACGCAGTTCCTGCGTGAGCTTGATCCCGAACAGCCTTCTTCCTGGTGGGCGTCGGTCAGGGCGGCGCGATCGGGCTTGATGTAGCGTACATGTGATGAGCGCGAGCTGGCGCAATCGGACGTTCAGCGCGCCTTCACGCAGTTCCTGCGTGAGCTTGATCCCGAACAGCCTTCTTCCTGGTGGGCGTCGGTCAGGGC